>Ga0265292_1000484_pt1 | contig 56251 bp, 23 predicted proteins | sample Munlanlewell296A_FD_189080 | JGI IMG/M metagenome (GOLD analysis project Ga0265292, IMG submission 189080) | Leachate microbial communities from a municipal landfill in Southern Ontario, Canada - Leachate well 296A | ecosystem: Engineered > Solid waste > Landfill > Unclassified | place: Canada... | reverse complement strand
CATCAAAAAACTCACAGTCGGCAGCATGTTTAAAATAAGCAATCGCTCTATTAATGTTTTTCCAGTTCATCTGCCGGCTATGCAAAATCGCTTGCACCACTTTCATAGTTTGGTCGATTTGTGACCTAACGTCACCCAGGTGCATGCTTTGTCCATCTATATCAATACTTGCTGTCCCCGATATCAAAAGCTGACGATAACCGGATGCAGATATTTCTATGGCACGACTAAAAGAACTGCCATATTTGATCGCCGGACACTGCAATGGTGAAGGGATTATCTGTATGTTTAATAATGGATTCTTTGCTAAAAGTGCAAAAACACCCGCAACCAATGCGGATCCCGAATGATTCCTCCCGCTGATCCCTGTGCTGGCCGGCACCAAACCATCGAACACTCTTTGGGTTTTAAAAAATTCTGCTCGAACCTTATTAAAATCAGGATACCAGGAGAGAATTTCATCTATATACAGCCATGTGCGCACAACGTCAGTAAAACTCAACCCCTCGGATTGCAGCGTTTTTGCAATTTTCAAAAAAGTTTGATCAGCCTGCTTTATTCTTGTCTTTTTTTCGCTCTCGGGCCGAACATCTGCCAAGAACAGACATTTCATCCAATCATCTTCGTATATACTGCCCAGGAGATGTCCGTTAAGAACAATTGGCCGAACTTCCACTCCTGAAACCGCGTGTAAATAAATACCGGCCGCAATACCTGACCGGCATAACTCTGTGGCAATGCATGTCAAAGGCACGTCTGGATTCAAAGAACGAAAAGCCTTGATCCATTCTGCTGCAGGAGAGAACAGATCTGCTTTTACTATCTGCGCATTATCGTGACCCTGCAAAAAGCTTAGCAATTTTCGCTGAATCGTCCAGGCATTTTTGCTCTCAGGCACTCCTATCGTGATAAAGAACTCGCAATAATGATCATGACTCAGTTCTACTACATCCATCCCATCTGAAAGGTAACGTATCAATTCTCCAGCCTCTTTTTTTTGCATTCCTGTGATTTTTGTTTCATAACCGACTCGCCTATAATGACAAAATATATTCGATCAAATCTTGTATTTCCAGATTATTCAGACCAGCAATATTGCCATGCTTATTATCCCTATTATATTTGATCAATACTTCTTGCATGGCAGCTGCCCGGCCATCATATAAATAAGGTGCCGTACGCCAAATCTCAACCAACGATGGTGTATCAAAAGCCCCGTTTTTCTCTGACTTGATCCCCGTTCCGACATCATATTTTTTCATATCGGTAAATAACGGTTCCGGATGGCATGAGGCACACCCGGCCTGCACATAATATTTTTTGCCGCGTTTGGCTGCTTCGCTCAATTTGCCTTTCTGCAGGTATGGGCTGGGAATCGGTTTTAATGCATGCAGATAGGCATCGATGGTAGCCGCTTCTTCCTCAGGACGAACAGCAAACAGGATAAATTTTAGACCGGAGCGGACTGCAGTTTCCGGGCGATCGCGGATGCCACTGATCATAGCCGGCGGCGTCTGCATGGACAACAACAGACTCTTGGTGTTTTTGGGATTGCCGACACCATCATTTAACAAATCCCAGTTCAATCCATCTGCACGCACATCGGGATGACAACTGGCGCAACTCTGCCAGTTCTGAAAACAGAAAGAAGCATCATTAAAAAATATTTCACCCTGACGAACAGCATCCATAGCCGCATTAGATAGTGACAACATCTCTGTACCTCCGGCAGGTTCTTCACTATCGATCTCGACGCGTGCAACACGATCAGAAAAATATTCCCCGATAAAAACTTGCTTGCCAATAAAGGCCATGCTTCGCGGTCCATTGCCTGGAAGGGGGATGCGACGCCTGATATCCACCAGAAAAGCCAGATCATTTGATACCTTTACTGCATCTGTGCCATAGCTATTCTCTGCAAACCCTTTTTCGGCAGCCTTTGCGAGCTGTTCCCTGCTCTGCAACTTTTCAAAAAGTTTGGGTGCGTCGATGGCGCTCATTTCATGGGTGCCCGCATGGGTCACGCAGATATATTGGCCATCCGGTGAACAAACTACCGCCCAGGGATTAGCCGCCCCACGATCTACATCATCCAGCAGAACGGTGGCATACAGCTTCTTTGTCGTCGCATCGATGATACTCAAAGCATTGGTACTCATCCAGCCTCGTTCCAACTGGGTGGTCGGCAATTGATAATGAGCCAATATATGCGTCACAAAGACATATCGGTCGTCCGGCGAAATGCAAATTCCGCGCAAACTGCTGCTGCCATCAGGCAGGCGGATATGTGCGATAACTGTTTTTGCTGGCACATCAATGATGGATACCGCCGCTGCAACATCGCCGCTATTGGCCGGGTCGGCCGGCAGATGATTGGCGACAAACAAAAATCGGCCGGTCTTATCCATAGTCATGGCCACAGGCTCACGTAAAACAGGTATTTTTGCAACAACTGCCTTCTTCTCAATATCGATCAGCCAGACATCGTTATTAAAACGGTTGCAGATATAGAGAAACCTTCCGTCCGGGCTGATAACAGGCGACATGGGTGTGTGTCCGGCAGGGAGATCAGACAGCCTTTTTCCATTTTCCAGATCGATCATTGCAACACTTCCTTCCGGCTTGGCGCAGGTCACGAATAATTTGGAGCCGTCTGCTTGCAAGGCAAGACCGGAAGGAGATTGAACATCCGTCCACCTTTTTTCAATCCGTTCATTGTTCAAGTTTACGGACACTACCTTATTCGAAGTCGCTCCGGCAATAAAAAGTTTGTAGTGTAATGTGTCAACTGTTAGCGCAACAGGAGAAAAATATCCACCTCCACAACTGGTAAAATTTACAATACAAAAAAACGTGATGGATGCCAGCTTAATAATGAATAGAATTTTATGCATATCGGCTTTACTCCTGATCCTTTTTTAATGATTGATCTGTCGTTTGTTTATCTGGCCTAAAAGGATAACACTTTTTGCCAGCTAAAATCGCCTGACGGGCAGCCTTTTCAGCAGCGATAAGACGAAGATATCGCTCATTTCTGATAACATCCTTTTTGTAAATAGGTTCTGCAGGACATCCCGGTATATCTTCCCGTGGTTGATTCAGCAATTGTTCTTTACCTGCCGTGATGATGAGCAATGCTTGCTGATAGCTCCAGGAGCTTTTATCATTAATCCTGGTTAATATCCGACTCATCTCCGGACGGACAAATGAAAACTGGGAGCCTTCTTTTTTTTCGAGATCAGAATAATTAACCTTCGGCAGGTTTGTCGTATTGGATGAATCAAGAATTTCTGTCAATTGTTTGAGCTGTGCTTTGGTAAGCGGCGATCTCGCGAAAGGATTTTCAGAATATACCGCGTCATAACGGCCATAATAGGGTGCATTCAAATCGATCCAGGTGATAATTCGCTCCATATCTTCTTTGGACAGATGCACATCTTTATGGCCTTTTTTTAACACATCGACCATGCGGCTGCGATGCGAACCCCAGGCAAATGGTGGCAGCACCGCCGGTGGTCCGTCATGAATCACTTTTATGAGCAATTTCGCGCCGGTCGAATCCGGAAACCATCGCAACGCGGATTTCCGGTGAATATCGATATAGGAAGTGTTGAAAACGAGTCCCGGATCACCGGCAAGATTGAGCACCAGCCCGGCTGGTTTATTATAGTCATGACAACCGGTACAATGGCGATCGAACACCGGTTGCACTTCGGTAAGATAATTAAAATCGCGGGCAGGCCCGTACCAGGCTTGGGGAACACTGGCCGGACGCTGCATAGCCGAAAACCTGCGGTTCGGCGATGCGTGCAACCGATTATCGTGACAACCGATACACCCGGCCATTTCACCCGGCTGCACCATAGTGCCGCTGCGCATCGATTGCACCATCATTTTATCTTTATCGAGCGCTTGAAAAAAAACGAACTTGTTAGCTGGAATTTCAAAATATGCAGATCCGTCCTCCTCTACCGGGACATCGCCAATAATGGCTTTGCTTATGGTAACATTCCAGTTCATGGCTGGAGGCTGGGCAGCATCGATCCCCCTGCCATTTTCCGACCATTGGCGTTTTGGAGGTGCTTCAACTATACGGAGATATTTGATCGTCCCCTTTGGAACAAGCTCCATACCAGTGCCCTGATAGATATTCTCGAGGTAAAAATAGCCCTTATCCTTTGCATAATTTACACGCGATGGAATGGCAACCGGCTTATACCTTTCACCAACCGGCATAGGATCGTAGCATCCCGGCTCCTCAACATGCAACAGTAATTCATTTCCGAAAACATCAATGAGAAAAATACCCATCAGAGCATAACTGGCATTGGTTTTCGAGGTCGATTCAAAATGATGCGTGACCTTTCCGACTGAGCGTGATACCAGGAAATATTTCCCTGCACACCGTCCTGAAACAGGATCAGCAAGAGGGTATGGATCTTCATACTTGGGCACAGGATAATGGAACAAATCGATTTTATAAGGCGTCCAGGCCACATTATCGATATTCTGCAACAGCTTCCGGCTCTCAGCCGGCCATATTTTCAAAACGGGATCGGATCCGTCCAATCCACGTCGCCGGTCCACGATAGTCATCGCACCCCAGGGAAGATTGTGTATTCCGCTGAAAATGCAGGTCACCAGTGATGTTCCCGGTATAACACGGCCATCGAGAATGGCACTCGGGGTCCAGGCGTTGTTGCCATAATAGAGTGACTGGTTAGTGCCATCGGGGTACATAGTCCACAAGCCATAGGAAGGACCAAACTGGCGGTCCACATACTCCCACCGGCTATAGAGAATGCGACCATCCGGCATCAGGGAAGGATGCCCTTCCCACAAGTGGCCGCCGCCGATTTGCACGATATTGGCGCCATCCTCTTCCATTTTAAACAGATTCGGCTGAATATGTATATTGCAGTGACAATATTTCAAATCACGCGTGGAACTAAAAGCAATATGGCCATCCGGCAGATAAATCGGATCCACATCGGCCAATTCAGTTCCCCAGGTAAGTTGTTTAAGGTCTGATCCGTCGATATTCATTTCATAAATATGATAATCATCCGCCTTGTCGTTCCGCATGGAAAACAAGACCCTTTTGCCATCAAAACTAATGTCCGGATCGCGAATCATCCCGAACGGTATTTTAATGAGGGTTTTCAGCAATTTGGTCTTGCCTTCCCGGTCAAAAGCAATCATATTAAGAGCGCTGCCGTCACTGCGCCAGGCCTTCAGACCGCCGACGCCGCCCGGAAAATCTTCGCCATTTTGAAACATTGTATTGGTCGGTCCGTGGTTGCCCCAATATTGCTGTCGGACGATAAACAAGATGGGTTGATTGCTTACCAGCGGATTGGATATGAGCGCTTTTCGCTGGAACGATAACAAATTTCGGACAAATTGAATAAATGAATTTTCGTTGAGATTCGCTTCCTGTTGTGCTATCATTGCTGCATGTATGGGTTTGAATTCTTGTTCAAGCCTTGATAACTCTGATATATATTGTTCCCCGCTGGGATACTCTGAAGGATAAGATTGTTGCAGATCGTGAATGGCCATGCGCAGAGATTCAAAATTAAAATCTTTGCAGGATTCCCAGGTTTCGTGGACCAGATGATCCCGGTAATATAACTGCCGCAAATCCGACAAAGTCTCTATCGATGGCAAAGCTTTGGCAATTTGAGCAGCCAATAAGGCGAAAGCGGGACGTTTGAAAGATTCTAAATAATTGTCGGCCAGACCAGTGATTTCATCAGTAAACGTCAAAGTATTCCAAATGCCATCATTCTTTTCCCAATCCATTTGTTTGCGTGAAAGACTATCCGGAAAATCCCGTTCAATCAACGGCCAGAGAAAAGTTGCCAGGCTGAGCGGTTCAGGCAAAATTTTAAAATAAAATCCAGGTTTGCCAACCTGGGCAAAAATCTTCATCAGCAGGTGGTTAGCACCGGCTTTTAGATGCAACTGCGCCCGATCCTTATCCGGTTCGAGTCCGCGAGGAATGTCGCTATGGACGATCTTTTCTCCGTTGAGCCAGATATCGGTGCCATCTTTTCCCGAAAAAGAACCCATGATTGTTATCGCTGCCGGCACAGTGATCTTCCGCCACAGATAAGTTGTAGTGGATGTTTCACCGGGCAATTCGTGGAGCTTATTGTCTATAAAATCCGGCCGTTGATGCCATAAGAGTCGCCCTTCGGCATCGCGGGTCAGCAAATCGAGATTTTTTTCGGGGATGAAAACTTCTGCCAGATTTTCTGCCGGAAAAGGTCCGGCCAGGTACCAGGGGCTGATTTGCACCGGATCACTCCGTTTTTGGCCCGGCTTGCCAAAATAGTCCAACATGGCCTGTCTGGAACAGCGCATGGTTTCCTGCCAGGTGGCCTTTTTCTTGTAGTAAGGCGGGTCATTGGTCTCCGGAATGACCCGGCACGAATAGATACCGATCAATATAACGGCAAGTAATGTGCCATACCGGAAAACATGTTTTCGTGATATCATATCCATCTTTTTTAGATAAATCAATCATCTTCTCCTAATCGTTGAAACAAAACCGCCATTATTGGCGAGTTCAACTTTTATTATATCCCCACTTTTAATTGTCTGTTTTTTCTTTTGAAGCTCCATCGGAAATTTATTCGATTTTTTTGAGTCAGCCCATATTTCCATTTCATAAGTACCTTCTGGCAAAAAGTCCAGTTTTATGTCAATTTTTTTTCCAATACTATTGTTCATAATCCCCATAAACCACATATCTCCGCTTCGTCTTGCTAATGCCACATAATCCCCAGGATATCCGCTAATGAATTTGGTGTCATCCCAAACTGTTGGAACAATTTTCAGAAAATCAGCTCCCGCTTTATTTAGTATATTGTTTGGATGGTCGCAAACAACGGTTAATGGACTCTCGTAAATGACAAATTTTGAAAGTTCTGCAGCACGGGTATTCCAAACCAACGTCGGCGTTTGAAATTTGAATTGTTCCTTTGTAACATTTAAAAATCCCCCTGGAGTATAGTCCATTTGTCCTGCAAGCATACGTGTAAAGGTCAGTTTAACATTATGTTCCGGACTTATTTCCGAAAACTTGTAATATTCATTTCCCATTACACCCTCCCTGGTTATCATATTTGGATAAGTCCGGATGATACCGTCAGGTTTATAGGCGCCATGAAAATCTACCAACAACTGATTTTCTGCGGCGCATTCTATAATATCCTGGTACCAGTTAACCATTTCCTGGTCATCCCTGTTCATATTATCTATCTTTACACCGGCTATTCCCCATTTTTTGTATAGTGGGAACGCCTTTTTATAAGCTGAATTTCGGCTTACGTCGCTGGAGAGTAACCAAACCAATATCCCAACATTTTTTGATTTTGCATATTCAATGATATCAGGCATATTTATTTGAGGGGCCCATTTGGTAATATCTGATTCCGGCGTATTAAATTTCCCATACCATGTCCAGTCAATCAACATATATTCCCAGCCCATTTGAGCGGCAAAATCTATATATTGTTTGATAACAGGCATTTCCATCTTTATATCTCCACTCCACCAGTGATCCCATGCACTTGTTCCCGGCAAAATCCAGGAAGGGTCAATAATGGCACAAGGGTCATTTAAATTTTGGATAATCTCCGATTCGATAAGCGTACCGACTGTTTCTCCGATCATTAAAACACGCCATGGGGTATAAACTTCATCGTCAAACCTTACTTTTACCCCGTCTTCCGGTTCTCCAGGAATAGGCACAAGTTTGGTCGTAAGTTGATTTGTTGTGCCGTTTGTACCAATATAAAATGCACTGTAATTTTTAATGTTGGCCTCAGTGATTGCAATCCAACAATTGTGGCTATAATCCATAAGCATAGGTAGTCCCGCTATTGACTCTCTTGATAGGTAGCTTACGTTATGCTCTTTAAATTCTGCTTCCTGTGGTGAAGAATATCCCCCATATTCAACAATCCATGCTTTAGGATCATTGGGAATATTGAATGTGGTAAGTTCTTTGGTTATTTTACGGTTACCTATTCTTTCTCCCCGATAAAGTTTGTATCGAAATGCAACACCATCATTATAAACACGAACAAAAAGATCCATCTGTCTCATAAGCCCGGATTTTTCTTTCAGGTTTAGTTGAAGTTCATTACAGTTGTTCAATACTTCTGCATGCTTCGATTTTACAACCGGGTTCCAGGTTTCATTAATTATTTCTGTCTTTTGGCCAATAATAGTAAAGTTTCCATCCAGGGTGGGTTCGTCTTGTAGCTCAAACCCTAATTGAGAGGTATCCAGAATTATTCGATCTTTATATTTTACAGAATAATTAAGCTTATCTCCGTTATCAATTGTAAAGGAAATACTATTATCAGGAGATGTAACGGTATTGTTTTGTGCATAGGTTTGTAAATACCCTGTGGTGATTAAGTAAACCAGAATTAAAAAATTTACAGATCTCATAATTATGTTATTTATTACTTGTATTAATTAGCTTTTTACAATATTTCAGGGGGCGCACGCTTATCTCCTCGAATTTCACCGCTCCCTTGCGGACAAAGAAGAACAACCGGTCGCCCTTAGCGTAGTCATAAGGCCGGTGGTGAAACAAGGTATGCCGGTTATCAATGCAGACATCCACGAAGTCATCTTTGACGATGACATCCAGAAGGAAGGGTCGGTCCAAGCCCATCACATCTGATAGGCTTGTCGGCACTCCTCCACTGGGAAGCTGAGGGACGTCGGAACCATCCGGCGCGATAGCATAGCGGAACCGCTTCTTGTCCGGCTCAAAGCACAGCTCTTTTCCGCTTGTGTAGTCCCCCTGTCCGCGGACACACAATCCGAATCCCGATGCGCCCTGTTCAGGTACGACACGCAGGGTGATGCGCACGTTGTCGGGTACCTTTTCCGAAAAGCAGGTGGCCACGGTATTCTGTCCGCCGGCACTCAATCGGAGCGATGACGCATCGCCGGAAACGTCGCCCTGTATGGGCTGAATCTTCAAGGAGATGGGTGGGCCGGAAACCGGGATCATCTCGGCAGGCCATTTGAGACCAAGGGTACCGTCTTCGTTTTGCACCAGCTCGCGGAACAATGCCAGGGATGCATATTGGGCAACAGGAAGGGTAAAACCAACCATGAGCATACGGTTTCCTGAAAATGGCGCTACTTGCGGAACTGCCCATGAATCAGTCAGTGCGCTGAAATCGCTGAGCTTAGTACCGGGATCTTCAACTGGTGTGAGTGACATCCTGTAACCGCGGTTCCAGTCGAACCAATAGAATCGCCCATTCCACTGATGATAGCTGCAGCATGCACCGTGAATATTATCCAACGCCGGTATCTTTGCCGGTCTCCATGTGAGTAGGTCATCGGATTCAAAATACCAGTTTTCACGGCTGGGAGCACCCATTATATACATGTAAAAGCGATCGCCTGATGCTGCCTGCCATACGAAGGGGTTGATATCTCCGGGGTATAAGTAATCAATTCTCACCCAAGGTTCCGCTTGTTTTTCGAAATGGATGCCGTCGGTACTCGTTGCCACATAGATATTGTCGGCAAGGCGGTGATCGGGGGCGTCTGAGAGAACGAGGCGTCGGCCGTGGTTGATCCAATAGAGGTAATATTTGCCGTTGTGAAAGATGAAGTTGCCTGTACCCCTGCAATTTTCAGTTTGCTCGGTGATGTCCAATGCCCTGGGATGGTTCTCCCAGTGGACAAGGTCCCGTGAAGAGACATGCCCCCATGGGTGTCCTCCTACCCCCCACTTTTGACTGTGATGCTTCCTGTCGAACAGATAGAAAAAATGGAAGGTCCCATCGTGAAAAAACGGCATCGGGTCGCCAACAAATGCATTGTATCCTTGCGGCCGCCAGTATTGCGGCACGTTGACCAGTTCGCCCTCGATCTCAACCCGGCGCATGGCAATGTTTTCCTGCCCGCCGCTCAGCTCAGCGATTTCGCTGTCGCTCAGGGCCCGGTTCCAGATTGCAATATGGTCTATCAAACCACGGAAATCAGACTTCACCATACCATTTTGAATGCCGGCACCAATCAGAAACGGGGATTCAAAATGACGCAGTTCGCCGTGAGGGTATTCTTCGTCCACCAGTACGCCGTCAATCAACAATTCCAGCCTGGGCCCGGTGAAACGAACCAGAATATCATGCCAGCTATCAGGCCCGATCAGTTCCACAGGGGCCGCTACTCTCAGCACGCCATCAAGCAAATCAGGATACAGTTGAGGAAATATTACCTGCGTCCATGTTTTGCTCCTGCCCAAACTGTCTATGCTCAATCTGTAAGGGTTATCTTTACTTTCACTGAGGAATGCTGGAATCGCCTGCTTAACTAACGGATCAGTCTGCCAAAGGAACTCGATGGAACGGCCATTCTTCATGCGGGTGCGTTCCCGGAATCCAAGCTTCTTGAGATCAAGCTGCGAACCATAAAGGAGGTTGGCATGCGGGTTGCCGATAGACAGACGGGCAAGCAGGGTACCTTTCCAGTTTCCGCCAGGATCACGTGCACGCATCAGGAGCGTCATCTGCTTGCCTTTCACTTTCACCCCTGAATCCGCCACCAGCCAGCCGCCGCTGAAATCGGCGGCATAGCCATCGCCACCTCGCGCCAGCGAAGCTGCTTTGTCCTTGCCTTTCAACTTCACACCCATCTTTACCGCGCCATTGGCTTTGAGCCCCGCGTCATCGGCAAAGTTCCAGACCTTCACCGCATTCCTGAACGGCGAAGACTTTTTATCAGGCCCACAACCTGCAATCATCATAATGATGAGTAATTCTGATAATAAAATGATTTGTTTCATTGAGATTATGTTTGTTTGAATGAACCGTCAGGCATTACTGTCAGCTCAATACTATTATTGATTACTCTAAATTTATTTCCGTTAATTGTAACATTCCATGTTTCTTTACTATCAATTTTTATTGTAGCAGCAAAAGGATTTTCCCATGGCATTTTCAATCTGTTTTTAGAAAGCAAATTCTCAAGATTTAATTCAATGTTTTTCCCATTTACCTTTATCCTTTTAACTAAAATACCATCTATACCAACAGCAATATTTTTCTCCGGATTTACATACACACTACCCAGGGTGCGCAAAGCTTCAGCCAAGCCTGTATAAACCCCCGAACCTTCACCCCAGCTTGTATGGGTACGCATAGCGGAAATAGGACTTGCTTCATGGTCAATATTTTCAGGCCCAAATCCAAATGGGTATAGATTAGTATATTTGTAAATACCATTTACTTCATGTCTGGGATGATTAATCAGTACGACGGACGACCGGGCAGCAGCAATAGCACGTTCAATAAGGTCCTGCCGCCCTAAAACCTTACCCCAATACGCAAAGGGCTCAACACAAATGGCCTGACGGGCATCCAGAAAAGTAGCGCAATCAGAGTTGTCAACACCAAATCCGCCGAATGGATAAGCAGTATATATGTAGTGCGGATTCCAGCTGCATTGCGAAAAAGCCAGATAATCTGCACAGGCGGCACCTGAAACAGCAGCAGTTTCAGAACCGGTTGCACGATGCAGGGCACCAAATCCTTCTGTGGCCCAAATGATGGCCAGATTCCCTTTTGCCCATTGATTTTGAGCTATATCGCGGTCAAAAGTCCAGGGCCGCCGGCCGCATGAATAAAATTGCTCAAAATCAACCCATTTGCAACCTGGGATAATTTCTTTTTCCAGATAGCCTGCTATTTTTTCTGCACCATTTAGATATGATTTATTTTTTGTAGCATTATATAATTCCGCCAAAAACCACAAACTTGCGGCTGGATGTGCAGAATATCTTAAAATAGGAGAAATTTCCATATCCTCAGAAACGTAAGCGGGAACAGTTCCACGTTCATCTATTACAGTCAGTAACCAATCCCCATAGGGTTTTAGAAATTTAATGATCCGTTCATCTTTAGTGCAGTTCATGTAATAATTGAGGAAATAGTTGCCCGAATTGCACATGGCTGCTATATCATAACAGGTGCTTTTATCCTGAAACATGGGTTTATTCTGCATGGGGTCCATTGTCTGCAGGGTCCAGCTTTTTGATGTCGCATTATACTGCAAAGCAAATAATCCTTGCTCGTTTTGCGGGGCAGATAAAGCAAAATTGATGATCCGCCGGGCTCTTTCAATATCTTTAGGCTTGTCATGCTTTTTCCCGTAGTACCAAAGACCTGAAGCTTCCCGGATACTGTTCCAGAAGGGAGTATTTTGAATTTTATCATTCATGAAATCTGCGGCGCAGCGATAACCACCCATGGGTACGCCATTGTCTTCCCATTCCAGCCAGGAGCCGGTGTTCTTGTACCCGGGAAGCGGCTTGTCCATGTTGGGGTCATCGACAGGAATGTATATAAGGCTGTCTTCCAGGCGGTAATACTCATAAAAGGGCATGGCCAGGTGGGCACCGTCCGTGAATTCCTGATGGCCGTAACGGGCCCAGGTGGCTCGGCTTACATCTCCATAGCCTTTCTCTCCCCGGGCATCCAGCATCAGGGTGAAACCGTATTTCAGCCGGTCGGAATTTATGGTACGGACTGTGCCGGAATCATCATCCGTACGGTTGAAATGGATATGGTGCGAAATGATGGCATCCATGAAACCAAAGGCAAAAACCGGTTCGTCGGAAATGCCGCTGTTCAGGGTGTAGTCGAGGGCAGTGGGCATCGAGAACTTATCCGGATCCTCCACAACACAGAATTTATTCCTGGGAATCCAGATTGTCCTCCGTGCATCTGGCGATAAAACCTTGAACTGATTGATTTTGTCCAGATCGGGCAACAATGCAAAAAACAGGGATTTGTCCTTCACCACGATGGCCGGCGACTGGAACGCCCGGTCGCCGATAACCTGGTTCCGCGAAGCAAGCATCTTGTGCGCATTCTGTTTCGATTCCTCGTTGTCGAATTTCACCGCCGGTGTGTGGATGAATTCCGGCTTCCGTCCCAGCTTCGAAACGTAGGTGCTCATCACGTAGTCAACCTGGTTGGTGGTCTTCGGAAACCGTGCTTCGGCATCCACGTAAAATTCATTCGCCCCCGGATCCAGCCGGATCGACTGGGTGAACACGATATCATCCTGCATTCCATTGATAATGATACTGTTAGCTCCCTTATCGATGGACATTTCACTTTTTATTTCCGGCAGCAGGTAACGGAACGGGAATTTCCTGGAGTTATAGGTATCCGTCCGTTTGGCGGTGGCCGGAGCAGAATAATCCGGCCGGAAGGAGGCGATGATTTCCCGGAAGGCGCCTTCACGATCCGCTGCATAATAATGTTGGGATATAAAACCCTGCGCATCTTTCCTGCACACCAGCCTGACGTGCTCATTGGCAAGAGTGCATTCACCCGGCTTCTGAATCAGCGTTACAGGCGACTGGCCTGCCGTCCAATCAGTATGGCCGAGCAGGGTCAGCAGCAATAAAGCTTTAACCACCCTATTCATAATTCCCGATATTCTTAACCTTCTTAACGTTCTTAACTCTCCTAACCTCCTCACCTCTTAACATCCTCCGCTCTTAACCTCCTCACCTCCTCACATCCTCACTCCCTCACTTCCTCACCTCCACCCGGTAGCTTGTCAGCTGCCCCTGAGTAAGTCCCTTGACCAGGGTGCCGTTCAGGTCCAGGTTGTAGGTGCCCTTGCCCTTCAGCCCGTCCACTTTCAGTTCGATGACGAATGGCTGGCCGTAGGGCATTGGCAATTCACGCAAAGCATTCTCCATCCGGATCGACAGCACATTTCCGTCCTGGCTCCAGGATTTTACATTTACACCGTTGACACCTGCGGCGATCTGTTTTTCAACGTTGATGTAAAGGCCGCCCATTTCACGCATGATATCGGCAACCCCGGTGAGCCCGCCGAGTTCGCACCAGCTGGCTCCCGTCCGCAGCGGAGTCTGGGGGATCCCTTCGTGGTCGATGTTTTCCGGGCCCAGCCCGGCAGGGTAATTGGGGAAATTATAGACTTTGTTGACAACATTTTCGGGCAGGTTGGTCAGGACCAGCGAGGCACGGGCCAGTGCAACCCCCCGCTCGATGAGGTCCTGCCTGCCCAGCTCCTTCCCGTACCAGGCGAATATTCCCGGCAGCATGGCCTGGTGACCGTTCAGCCAGGCTGCATCCCCGTTGTCGGTATCGGTCCCGCCGAAAGGATACGCGGTATAAATGTAATGGGGCGCCCAGACGGTCTGGTACAGTGATAAATAGTCGATTACCTGCACTCCTGCATCAAGCCACCCTTTTTTACCGCTTGCACGGTACAATGCGGCAAATCCCTCTGCAGCCCAGGACATGGAAACATTTCCCCTCGGATACTGACCGGTATAGGGATCTTTGAAATTCATCGGTTTTACCCCGCAGGAAAAATAGACTTCAAAGTCCAGCCATCTTTGTTTGGGTAAAATCTCCTTCTTCATAAAAGACGCCATCCTTTCAGCCGCATCCAGATATTTCTGATCCTTTGTCACCAGGTATAATTCTGAAAGGAACCAGATATGAACTCCCTGTTCTCCGTTAAAGCGCAGATAGGGGTTGGGGACTAACTCAGAACTGAACCATGCGGGAAGACAACCATTGGAATCGATATGGCTGACCACGAAATCACCATAGCTTTTAACAAATGGTATGATTCTTTCATTGGCTTCGCAAAGCCGGTACCAGCGCAATAAATGTGCACCCGTTTTACTCATGGCACTTGTTTGATAGGATTGGCTCTGATTCGAAAAGTACCGGTCCACGCGTGAAGAATCCATCATAGCCGGCGGATCCCAGTGATTTCCCTGCCAGTGTTTACTAAAAGCCCTGTAGATTACCGGGAAAGGGCCCTTATTCTGCGGAGACAGCAATATCAGATTTACAATTCGCCGTGCTTTATCAATCAGACCCGGATCAGATGTATGCTTACCCCACCAATATATCCCGACAGCATCCCGCATATTGTTCCACCAGGTAGTAAATTCGATCATGTCATACCAGTCAGGTGCATTGTTTTTAAATCCTCCCACCGGCCAGCCTTCCATTTCCCATTGCTGCCACTCTTCCATATCCGGGTATCCCTTCGGCGCGCTGTTATGGATGATCCAGCCGGGTTGACCTACCCACCAGCCTTTATAGGAAGCGCTTGCCGGGAAACAGGTTTTGGCATACTCCTCGAATGGCATCACCTGGGGCCTTGGTTTCAACAGCGTGGGGGTGCCATATCGCTCCCACATGAAACGGCTCACCTCCTGATAGCCTGCAAAGCGGGGGGCATCCGCCCTGACGAAAAGATCGAAGCCATATTTGATCCGGTTGCTGTCCAGGTGCCTGACCATTGATCCGTCGCTCGGATGGAGCCAGTGCATGTGGTGCGTGGCAACCGCATCCGCAATGCCGAATGAAAAGAGCGGCCGGTCGGCCAGACCGGATATCAGGTTGAAATCCAGCGCAGTCGGCATCGACCAAACTGCCGAATCACGGGGCAGGTCGAGCGGCCTGCCGGGTATCCGTGTCGATGAATACCGCGCATCCGGCGACAACACCATGCATTCGTTGATCATGTCGAGATCCGGCACCAGCGCACAGAACAGCCCCTTTTCCTGCAGGATGACCGCAGGGGAATAAAAGGTCCGGTCGCCGAAAATGTCATCTTTGGCAAACTTGAGCTTGGGTGCGTGGATGAATTCGGGCTTCGCTGCCGGTAAAAACAGGAACGGCGACAGCAGGTATTCCAGCGTTGCGGGCTGGCCGGTGAGGATGGCGGATACCTCAATATGGAACCGGGACATCCCTTTTTCGAGGCTCACCGTCTGCTCAACGTTTTGTCCGCTGGAATTTCCGGTTAACAGGATGGTAACCCGGTTCCTGCCGGATTCCTTTATCAGGATTGAATCCCGTAGCTCGCTGGTCAATAACCGGTTGGCCGGATCCAGGCTGGTGTTGTACAGCCGGATCGCCGAATCCGGTTGTTCTTTTGGCGGCAGGAAAGATCGGGTGATACAAACCCACTCCCCACCGGCCCGGGCATAAAATTCCTGGGATATACCCCGTTCATTTTTCGCGAAAAGGGCCCTGACTTTCTCATTCTTAACTTCCACCGAATAATGGCTGCCGGCGGATCTTTCCTTCAAGGAAATTCCCTCCCGGCCGCAGCCCGGCATGAGGCACAGTGCCGTTAATCCGGCCCCGGCCACCCATGTCATTCGCTCCAAAATCCTATGTAATGAAACCATGATTATTTATTTTTGGGCTAAAGCCCGAATTCAGGGGGACTACCCCATCCACGGCATAAATGCCGTGGCAACTTATAAAAAACTACACTGCCATAACGGAACTCCTAACCACCTAACCTCCTAACCTCCTAACCTTTTCATCTGCTCCGGTACAACCACAGATCCTCCATCAGCCCATAATCAAGGATCTGGTAATCCTTTCCCGGCGGATAGGATTTTACGCCGCGCCAGAACGGCGATATGGCCATGCCGGCCGGGGGATTCTTATGGTGCGGGCCGAGCAGGTTCTTCAGGCTGCCTAGTATGGTGACCGTGACGGAGTTGTTTCCTTCCCGGATCAACCCGCTGACATCGAGCCGGTAAGGCGGATAGGCGATGGTCCCGGCGGGCGAGCCGTTCACCGTCACCTCCGCGATGGTCCCTTTCCATTCACCAAGGCCTATCTCATAATGCAACCCGGGCTTCTGAACCTCAAAGGACCTGGTATAGGATACTCCCCATGAATAAAAGGGCAATCCCTGGCCGCTCCAGCTTCCGGTTGTGAAATTACCCGGGGGCTCGGTCAGCTTCCATCCTTTGTCGGCCGGCACAACCGAGAAGATACCGGTTATATAAACCGGCTCAATCTCGGCAAAAAGTTTCATTGGATATACCTCCAGGGTAATCACATTTTCCCCGGATTTAACCAGCGACCCGATGGCGAACACGCCGAAATTGCGGTCGAGCCACCATTCACCCGGGATCTTCTTAACGTCCGTGCCGTTGACGGACACCTTCCACAGATCGGGACGTTCAACCACCGCCCGGATGCCGGAAATATCGAATCCGCCTTCCACGGTAAACTGGTATGTTGCCTTGAAACCGGTACCCTGCCCAAAGGTATCCCTGGCCATCAGCTTGTTGTCGAATTGAACAAAGGTTGCCCATGGATCACCCCGTTCAAAGCCGTAATGCTTGTAAACCTTGTCCGACGCATCGAGAACGTTCATCTCAACGCCGGGCTGGCCCTCGAGCGCCAGTTCGCAGAAGTCGATGTTCAGGGCATTGTCCTGCATGCGTTTAACCTCGATTGCCGATGATAGGGGAACCGGGATGAGTTCAACCGGTTTTGCCCTGTCCGGGATATCCTTGTTTTCCGATGCGGCTATGAACAGGAGGAGGCTGCCTGCCGGCGGAAGGGCGAAGTCCAGGCTCAGGCTGCCTTTCCCGTCCGGTGAGGCGGGATATTTCGCCATCTTCCCGGTGAAGGCATCCATGACAATTGCCTGCCTGCCCGCCAGCGATGCCTTTCCGGTTACGGAATCAGCCATGCTGGAATTGACCAGGAACAGGACCTGTCCGTCTGTTAAAATCCGCCGGTGGTGGAAGAGGTTTCCGCCCGCATGTTCAATCTTCAGCTCCTCTCCGGCAAACAGGCGGGTGTCAGCCGTAGCCAGGGAGTCGCCCGGCTGAACGATATTCCCCCGGTTGGCCTTCAGCAGGCCTGCAAATGCCGGGTCCGCCGATCCCTCGATCCTTTCGGGCCTGGAATACAAATACAGCCTGCCCCCCTGCGAAACATAGGCCTTCAGGAGCTCAAGCGTCGCCCGGTTGATGTTTTCCGCAAAGGGCGGAATGATCACTTTCGAATAGCTCCTCTGCCCGACCACCAGCCTGCCGTTTTCGGCCCTGCCGTTTTCACGCAGGATGTTTTCCGACCCCAGGTCATATTCCACCTGGGCTTTTTCGAGCTTTGTGATAAAGGATTGGAAGGAGTTGCCGGTCTCCTGCGTCCGCGGATCCGGCTTCCCATAGGAATCGTACATCCAGGCCGAGGTGGTGGGCTCGATCACGAGGATGTCGTTCACCTGTTTTCCCGAAGAAAGGGCTGCCGACAGCCGTCCGAAATAACGGTTGAGGTGGCCGTAATGCTTCCACCAGGGTTCGTGGTAGGTGAAATAGGGCGGATGATCATATTTCCGGTAACCTTCTATGGTTATCGGCGACATGTGCTGGTTCATCATGTTCACACCGAGCGCGTATTCCCAGTCGCCAAGCCGTTTCAGGTCGGCAAAGGTCACGTCCCACCCGCCGCCACCATAGGTTTCACAGAGGGTCCGGTTCAGCCCGTACTGGTTGGCCACGCTGGCCAGCTCCTTCACCGACCTGACATTCCCGAACTGGGCACTGGTGGAGGTTTCGTTGAACTGGTTGAAGAGGCAATCGATACCGGGAACCTGGAACCAGGGATACATCGCCATATTGTCGGGCCCCAGCCGGATGAACGGCCACTCATGCTCCCAGTAGTGGCCGGTCCACAGCAGGCCCTTCTTAGCTGCATATTGCGAGTAGGGTTTGGCCCACCGGTCGATGAACAGCTGCAGCAGCGTCTGCGCATAATTGTGGCGCACCTTTTTCCAGTCGCCAACCTCCTCAAAAAGCGAAGGCAGGTTCAGTTTCAGGTCGTATCCCCACTGTTTTTCAAATACAACGAACAGGTCAGGCGTCCAGCGGATACCGCCGGGCGAATTCAGGTGGGGCTCATCCGTGAAGATGCCGGGCATCGATTTCCCGAATTCATCCCCCGCATATTTTTCGTACCCGTCCATGTTGGCCCGGATGAACTTCTCCGTTACGCCGGGAACCAGCAGGTCGACATAGGTGTAACCCCCGTACCAGTTGCCGTGGAAGTAGTAATCGTTTTCCCCTTTCGAATACCAGGCTTTTGTAAAAAGATAATAGTTCCCCGCCTTGCCGGCTTCCGCCTTCCGGTCGGAGACTTCCTCAAACCGGCCTCCCGACTCCTTCAGCGCGAGGTAATAACCGGCCGTATCCGGGGGTGCGGTATCCGCTTTTTTCATCTGCAGCCCCTGCCCCTGGTTGTACGATTCCGGCATCTCCGCCGGGACATGCCCGCCGGCGAACCCGCTCGGAAAATTGTATTCATCATATATCCAGACATTTATGCCGAGTTCTTTCCCTTTCTTAACGGTATATCTGAATAAATCAAACCACTCTTCCGTAAGGTAGGTGGTAACCAAACCGGGGCGCGCATGAATGAAAACCCCTCCGCAACCGGCCTCTTTAAAATCAATAAGATACGAATCTATGTCGGGGCGGGTGATTTTTCCGTTCCAAACGAAGAACGGCACCGTACCGAACTCGGCCGACGGCAGGCTGAATTCCTTGCGGAGCCCGTCAAAATCGCGGATGTGCTTCCCGGGTGATGGAGCCTTTTCCGGCGAACAGGAAATAACCAGGGATGCCATGAGGAAGCAGCCCGATAATAAAGTACTTAACCGTTTCAGTCGCTTCATGTCGTGATTTCTTGTTTTCCTTCGTTTATCTAAAATGTTTCCCGATATATTCCCTGACCCGTGTGGAGTCGATTTTAACCAGCCGGCGGTCGTAGGTGACCAGCCCGTTGCATTCGACCTCGACATCGGAAAACTGGGTGTAGAGTCCCCCGCTGATGCCGTTGGAGGTGATCATCCCATGGAGGGTTTCCAGCATGGCCAACAGCCTGTCCGTGAGTTCATCCCGGGTCTGCAGCAGCGGATACCCGGCGTCGGTGAAAGGTTTCAGGCCCAGCAGTGTTTTGTTCCAGGAGTTTTCCGGGAAGAAGAGGAAGGTGCCGCCGTATTCCCCCGGCAGCGCCGCCCGGGTGCTGTCGGGCATGGCTTTCACCTCCCATTGCCATTCATCGGGCCCGGCCGGCGGCCACGATTTGGTGGGTCCGGGGCCCGGGCCGGGATACTGGTGGCCGTCGATGATGTCGCCCACGCCGAAATTTTCGCATCCGCTGGCGCTGTTCACCAGCCTCGTCGGGTCGAGTTCCTTCACCCATTTCGTCAGCCTTTTGGTATCGTATTGCCCCCAGGTTTCGTTGAAAACCGTCCATACAATCACGCTGGGATGGTTTCTCAGCCCTTTGATCATTCGCTGCATCTCGAGCTCAAACTGCCGTGCATCTTCCGGGGCGGTATAGAGCTCGTTTCTCCCGTATCCGGCTGCCGGGAACTTGGGGATCATGTCCTGCCACACCAGGAGGCCCAGTTTGTCGCACCACCAGTACCAGCGGTCGGGCTCCACCTTTCCGTGCTTCCGGGCGACATTGAACCCGAGCTTCTTCATGAGCTCAATGTCGAACCGCAGGGCGGAATCCGTCGGAGCCGTGTAAAGGCCGTCGGGCCAGTAGCCCTGGTCGAGCAATCCGGTTTCGAAAACGAATTTGTTGTTAAGCAGGATGCGGGTCACCTGTTTGTCATCCTTCCCGACGGAGATCTTCCTCATTCCGAAATAGCCACTCACTTCATCGATCTTTGTGTTCCCCTGATACAGAGCTATTTTCAGATCATAAAGAAAAGGGTCATCGGGCCACCAGAGCCTGCATCGGGGGATCCTGAGGGTCAACCGGCCGGCGGGACTTCCGGATGTGCGGGCGACTATCTTGCCGTTATCGATGGCCACCGCCTCTACAGTCCACGATTCATCCGTTCCGGTGGCGGTAACATTTACCGTAAGTTCCTGCCTGTCGATATCCGCGGCAACCGCATATGCTGAAATGCTTGATTCGGGCACGGGCTCCAGCCAGACCGTTTTCCAGATCCCGCTCACCTGGGAATACTCCGTTCCGTAAGGGACCGACCGCTGCTTCCCGCTCGGCTGGCGCGGCGCCCGTGCGGTATCGGTACGGCCCAGGTCGGTGGGGTCCCAAACGCGCACAACAAGCTCCTGTTCCATGCCGGGACCCAGAGCGCCGGTGATATCCACACTGAACGGGTCATATCCGCCCTTGTGGTCCGCCACCTTCCTGCCGTTCACGAATACATCCGACTGCCAGTCGACGGAGCCGAAGTGCAGCAAAACATGACGGTCCCTCCACTTCCGAGGCACCTGGAATGTTCTCCGGTACCAGAGCAGCTCATCGGGCTTCAGTTGTTTCATGACGCCCGATAGGGCCGATTCCAGCGGGAACGGCACCAGGATCCGGCCGGGGAAGGAATCCGGGCGTACGGCATCCAGAGGGGTTGTGGCATACTCCCACAATCCGTTCAGGTTGAGCCAGTCCGGCCTGACCATTAGGGGCCGGGGATATTCGGGAAGCACATGGTCCGGTGTAACGGCGCTCGTCCAGGGGGTGGTCAGGGGTCCGATGGCAGGACGCCACTTTGTGTCGCTGTTATCCGTAGCGCAGGAAATAACCGTGACCGCAAGTATAAAGGCAACGAGATTCAATGACGGATTCTTCATGATGACCGGATTATTTTTCAACCTTCACGCTGATCTCATCGAAAAATGCCTCTTCATTGAACCAGTGGTTGTTTTTCCCGCCGGCAGGTATTTCCACCACGATCAGGACAGTTTTACCCTTATACGCAGAAAGCTCATAATCTAGCAGATACCAGTTATTTGCATCGGGTTTATCCCCGGGTTCGAGGATTTGCCGGTCGAGCCAGGCAGTGCTACGGCCATCATGAATCCCAACCCTGATCACGAAATCGTCCTCGCCCTCCCAGCGCGGCCCGCGCTGGCCATAAGGATCGCCGGAAACAACCAGGTGCAGGAGCGGTTTATCTGTGGCAGGGACATTCAGCTTCCTGAAAAGAAGGCAGGGTGACTCCAGACTTGCGGGATGAACGGCGACGATGCCGGTGCGTCCGGGGTTAGGCTGGCCTATATGCCCGTTGTCGCCGGGCTGCCATATAATGATACGCGGTTGGTCGATGAAAAACGGGTGCGTCCCGGGATAGGCGCCTGTGATGTTTATCCGCTGCATATCTTTTTCAGAAGAGATCGTATTGACCGGGTCAGGATCGACATTCATGCTCCTGAAAGCCTCCATGATGGCCGGTTCAACGTCAGGTTCAGGAAATGCAAATTCCGGTGAACGGGTATTGGGAGGCAAGAGGTTTTCCGACCGTTCCGCCAACGGCGCCAGTGGTTCATGGTCAAACCCGTCCGGGGAGGTCATATACCAGTAGGTGACCGCGGCATAATCAACCCAGCCCCCGTCAGGGCCTGTCTGTTTCCGCCAGTATTGCGGCCAGGCAAACATGGTTTCATATTGCCAGTTGATGGTCCATTCAAACGATTTTTCAAACCGGATCGGCATATGGTCATGCATGCGGAAAATGGAAAGCTCGGCCGTATCGGCACTGTCCTGCAATCCCTTGTGAACCACATGGGTGATTCCGCCATGCTGACCCACCCAGGTCCTGACGAACCCGTGACTGAACGTAAACGCATCTTCGGTTCCCAGGTAGTTGAAAGCTTTCTCCTTTCCGTCGACTGAAAAGTAATTGTTCCCCTCCATCACCCAGCCAAGGTTTCCGGTGTAGAGTGGCGTACTCGTCACGACGCTCATCTGCCGGCCCAAAAAGTGCCCGGTTCCGGTAACGGAGAAAAACCTGACTTTTGTTTCAGGCTGGAGCCGGAATGACTTTCTGGTAAAAGTTGCATAAAAGTACCCGTATTCCCTATTCCATGCCGGCAGCTTTTCCCATTCCACGGCACTGTATCCTGCATAATAGTGGCCGGTGTCATTGCGAAGCTGTATTCGGATTCTTTTTTTAAATGGCATGGGGATATAGCAGTTGTAAGCCTCCGGGACCTTTTCCAGATAAGTGGATGAATAGTAAATGCCCTTCCCCTGGCAGCCGTCGCCGAAAAAATCAGCAGCCGGCACCTGCACGGCCGGTTTTGATGCATCATCATAATAAATTTCCAAAACAATCCCCCTGGGCAAGTCCGGCGATGCGGTCATGCTGAGCTGCGACATGCGCAGCATCCTGACGATACCCGGGCCTTTCAGGTCGGCAATCGTAACTGTGGTATGACCGAGCAGGGGAGCGAGGCCCCTTTCTTCATCATAATACCACAATCCGCTCGAAAGACCCTGGTCCTGCTTTTTTTTGATCAGGAAAGGCTCATCAGGACAGGGACGGTCACAGCCCGTTAAACCGGCAAGGATTGCTGTCGCAAGGGCAAATAGAATGGAGCCTGATCTGCTTATTGATCTGTCCATTTTTTATGGTTTTCTCTTCTGATGAAGCATTTAAATTTACAACGCCGCTTTAAATAATCCTTCGGGCTGAACTTTCACCTTCAGGTTAGCCAGGTTTTTGGCGTTTGCCTTGACAGCCTTTCCACCATTGATGACCAGCTCGTAATTCCCTTCTGCAAGCCCTTCCAATCGCATTTCCAGGATAAAAGGAACCTTGAAGGGCACGGGCAGTGCGGCCAGCAGTGACTTTAGGGTGATATTCACTTTGCTATCCTTCAAATTGAATTTTTCGACTGATATCCCGTCGATACCAACAGCAATGTTTTTTTCAAAATTGATGTAGATGCCTCCCAAACGGTTCATCAGGTGCGCTGCAGCCGCGAGCCCGCCGATCTCGCACCAGCTGGGGCCGGAGCGGAGGGGCATCTGCGGAAATCCTTCGTGGTCGATGTTCTCGGGTCCAAGGCCCAGTGGGTAATTCGGGTATTTGTACACATCGTTTTCCACATTTTGAGGCAGGTTAACCAATGTAAGCGACGAACGGGCGGCTGCAACGGCGCGCTCCAGCAGATCCTGCCTTCCGGCGAGGAGTCCAATCCGCATGAGCCCGTCGGTAAAGCGGTGGCTCCTCTGGTCAAGCCATTCGGCATCGCTGTTCTGCGACGAAAATCCGCCGAATGGATAGGCAGTCACGATGTAATGCGGCGCCCAGACGGCCTGGTAATAGATGGAGTAGTCGGCGGCAGCCTCCGCGGCAGCCAGGTACTCCTTCTTCTGCGTGGCCTCATATAGCGAAGCAAACCCCTCCAGCGCCCAGGAGGTCGACATGTTGTTGGCCGGATACTGGCCGGTGCGGGGATCGTAAAACGTTTCCGGTTTCACCGCGCAGGAATAGAAGGTCTCGAAATCATACCATTTCTGGTGGGGCATAACCTCCCGGATCATGAATCCCGCCATTTTTTCGGCTGCATCGGCATATTTTTTATCGCCGGTGGCGTGGAAAAGCTCGCTGAGCACCCAGATGTGGGCACCTCCGTCGGCATTCCAGCGAAGACTCGGTACCGGTTCGAGCTTCGTGCTGAACCATCCGGGCACGCAGCCGTTCGGATCCATATGGCTGACCAGGAAGTCGCCGTACCGCTGCACAAAGGGAAGAATACCGGGATCATTTTCACAGTTCTGCCGGTAGTGCATCAGGAAACCGGCCGTCACGCTTGCCGAGGCTGTCTGGTAAACGCCCTGGCTGTTGTTATATCCCCAGTAAGAGCTCACAAAGGCAGGATCATACCCCTCCATCGGCGGGTTCCATAAACTGAGCTGCCAGGTGTGTTTATTGATGTCATAAAGCCCGGGGAACATCCCTTCGTTCTGGGGCGACGACAGGGTAAACCGGATGATCCGGCGGGCCTTGTCGATCAGCGAGGAGTCACCCGATTTCTTACCCCAGTAATATATTCCCGTTGCATCGCAAACGTTGTTCCACCAGGCTGTGTTGTAGATGAACTGGTACCATTGCGGTGCGCTCAGCCGGAAACCGCCTACCGGCACCCCGTTCAGCTCCCATTCCTGATAGGAAGCCAGTTCGGGCTTGCCGGTGCGGTTCGTAACCACGGGTCCGGGTGAGACGTCATAACCCTGGTAGGCAAAAGAAGCCGGGTAGCATATCTTTGCATATTCTCCGAAAGGCAGCACCTGGGGCTTCGGCAACCGGAATGTTTTTGATCCGTATTGTTCCCACAGCCAGGCAGATATGCGTTCATAGCCGCGGTATTTTTCCACACCGGCATTGAGGAAAAGGTCGAAGCCGTATTTCAGGTTGTTGTCGGAGAGCATTCTAACCTGTGCTCCGTTTTCGTTCTCATGCCGCCAGTATACGTGCTGCTCGGTCCAGTAATCCATGAACCCGTAGGTGACAACCGGCTGCTGTGTGATGCCGGAGTTGAGGCAGAGATCCATCCCGGTGGGGAAGAGTATCCGGTTCGTATCCACCGGTACGGCAAATACGCGCGGGTGCTTCTGCGGGCGGGCGCCCTGTGCGAAAACCTTACTCTCCTTGATCAGGTCGAGGTCCGGCACAAGCGCCATCATCAGACCGTCCTTTTCCAGGATGGTGGCCGGTGCAAAGAATTTGCGGTCACCGACAACGTCATCATCGGCACGCTTTACGGTCGGTGTGAAGCGGTAATCGGGTTCGCCCGCTGGTGCAAACACCAGCGAAGAGAGCAGGTATTCGGTTTTGGGTTGGCTGCCATCCAGTGTTGCCGCCACTTCCACATGGAAGTAATCCCACCCGCGGCCCAGACTGACGGTTTGCTCGATCTTTGTCCCGCCGGCAGTCCCGGTTAGCAGGATTCCTGCAGCCTCCCGGGTTTTTTCAAGGACTTTTATCAACTGCAGTCCCTCCTGCACCATCACACGGTATTCGTTTGCGAAACCCTCACCCCGGCCATAGAGTGGAGCAACCCCCTGGCCGGTCTTGTCCGGCCTTTCGAGCGAAGAGGCAACCAGTTCCCAGCCTTTACCCGATGCCACGTAATAGGATTGGGCTATGGCCGTGCCTTTCTGCTCAAACCGCCCTTTTACCAGTCCGTTGGTGATCTCGGTGACGGGGCCGTCCTGATGAACGCTTACGGTTGGTTTGGATTGTTCCGGGCCGCCGCAGCCCATGAATGCCAGCATGCCCGCTGCCATAACGGCATTCGGGATCAAGCTAAAGATCTTTCCTGATGTTTTCATTCTTTTCCGTTTTGTTTTTGTTAAACCAGTTTGTCCAGTTTCCAGCCATCTTCCGGGATAAATTGCCTCCAGTACCGGATCGTTTCCTGCAGGTCCCTGATAGTATAATAGTTGATGCTTCCAGTGGATGCAAAAATCTCGATGGTCATATAAATTCTGTCTACTTTAGGTAAATTCAGGTTCTGCTGATTTTCATAGGAAGTTTTGATGGCTTCCAGCACTCTCTCTCCTTCGATCATTCCCCTTTCATTGTTCTCTCCGGTAAATGGCCAATGGCCGGATGTTGTTCCATCGGTCTGCTGCAGATGTATGATCGGGGAATAACAGGCCAGTTCCTCCAGCCAGGCATAGGTTGAACAGTCCGGATTTTCTGAAAACAGGTACGGATAGCTGTCCGCCTCCAGAAGAATCTGATTGCCAAGATCTTCTAATTGATCATTATCCAGGTCTTTGCAATTTTCAAATAATCTGTAGGCTGTATCGGGTCCTAACCACAGCCTGCCGGGTTGTCCGTCCTGCCGGTATTGCTCCATGGCCCGGAGGATAGCCTTCAGCCCGGGTTTCAGAAAACTCCCCTGGCTGGATTGGTGTCCGGTATCGATGGTGATGTAAAGGGGTTTTATCGATTTTTCGCTGACGCGGTTCATAAGGTCCTTTGCACCCTGAATCGTCCATGGGATCTGGTGGGGCGAATACATCTGCTCCAATCCAACCGCCCTGCAGCCTGCCACATGAGCGAATCGCGCTGTTTCAGCCAGGTTTATGATGAGCTCATTATTGTAATCTCTGTATAGATCCGGCTTTTGCAATATCTGATTGGCGAAGGCATGACAAAAAAATCCAAGTCCGGCATCCAAAGCTGCGGCAGATTCGACCATCGGTTTCAACCAGCCATTCAATATCCGTTCCCTGACCTGGGGATCGGTATGGGCAAGGCCCAGGGTGGAATAGGTTCCATGTCCGGAATACAGATTGCAGATTGATCCTCCCGATTTTGCGGTTGCATGATAGACCTTGTCGACCCATCGCAGGAGATAATCCCTTCCCATGTACAAAGGATCGCATTCCGTATCGGCACTGGCTTCAATATAAAATACCCCCAGATCGGTGATCAGGTTCAACCAGTCCTCAGGTTCCGTAAACCTCTTGGAAGCGAAACAGTTATCTATGGCCAGATAGATTTCCGGATAGATATTATCCTCGTCTGACTGAAATAATTTTCCCATAATATTGGAGTTTCGGCTATTTCAAAGTGATTTATTCATAGAACAAATAATCTGAAGCTCTTCCCCCTTGTAAAACATATGGTTATTTAATTTAATTTTTAATTCCCCTGTTTTTTCAGAGAAGTCAAATTCAACAGTTTTTTGTCCATTAACAGTTACGCGCGACACGATTTCACCCTTTTCCAGCTGAATTTTAAACTGATTCAGATTAAGCCTGCCATAATCGAGTGCCAGGGTGTTCTCTTGCTTTCCGGATTCTCTTTTTTGTGAAAAGGTTCCCCAACCTTCAGCGGTAATAAAGGCAGATTTAAAGTCTTCGGGAGAAATTTTCGGATCGAAGCCAATTATCCCTTTAGGCCCGTGATATTCAAACCCGCAAACTGCCAGATAGACTCCAAAAGCCGCCATGGCACGGGAATAATGGTCGCCACATTCGATTTCGTTGTAAGGATTTCGCTTTTCGGGCGCATACCGGTCGTGGATAGCTCGGGCAATGGCCAAACCATTCCTGACCAACTCACTGCCCGGACTGCCCTCATAGATCATATGAGCTGCCACCTGGTATTCAAAGCCGGTCATGCATTCATCGAAATATCCACCGGGACCGATCCACGTCTTAAAATCCTCGGTCTTGTTTTTCATTCCCGGAACTGCCAGGGAATCTCCCCCATGAGGCCAGGTAGTCATGATCAGACCTGCTTCGTTATCCTCGGCATAAATCCGGTGCCCTTTGATAATATTATGCGATACAGCGTATCCTCCTGCATCCGGGGCGAAATTGTACTTCCAGATTGCAGTGAGGGCCGATACGGTTTCCGCCTTTGGCAGAACCCTTGGCAACCCTAGCTGTGAAGCCCAGGACTGCCCTAAAACCTGGTCGATATGGCACCCCGTATTTGTATTGATGTTGTTGTAATCAGGAGGGATATGAATGAAATATTCTCCGTTGAACAGCACTTTTGGAATGTTTGCGTAGCCATTTTCTGCGATGACCCTGCAAGTATCGGCAAAGCCTGCGTCCCCCATTTCCGTTGCCATTTGCTGTCCGGCCCGGAGTGCGCCGCAATATACTGATGAGATCCATCCCATCGGGCCAAACCAGGTTGCATCAAGGGTATTGGGCTGCGCCTTTTCAATGATTCCCTGATGTTTAGGATCCTGACCGATCAGCCATTGAATGGCTTTTTTGGTTCCCGGCCATACCCGCCGAAGAAAGGCATCATCTGACGACATCGTGTGCTCGCGCCATGTCCGGAGGATCGTTCCGGCCTGACCATCCATGGCCGGGCTAATTTCTATTTCGGCCCGGTTTGCGATACCCCCGGTTGAAGCATTAAAAGCAATACCGTAATCGATGTTTTCACGCAATCCTCTTTCAAATTGAGGAAATAACCGCGACATAGCCTGGGCATAGTTCCAAACGTGTGCACACGTACCTCCGCAACATTCTACTCCTTCCCATCCCCAGAATCTGCCATTGTCAAACCAATGCACGGTTTGTGTGGCCAGTGCATCGGTGGGTATCATTGTCCTGTCGAGTAACCAGTAAGGTAATGTTGACCTGTACCAGGTCTGATTCCATTTTTGGGTACTGCCTGCCAGACTATCGTATTTTAAGGCAATAATCCCGGCAACATCAGCTGCACTGGTAAACCATGGCTTATAATGGCGGTTAAGGACTGCAAAATCTTTTATCCGCGTCATCTCCAGCCTCCCATTGACCTGGAAGGCCGGGTCAGGGTCAGCAGGATTTTTTATTCCTATCTTCTCTCCGAGTTTTCCCTTTTCCTGGTGTAAAGGGAAATACCATGTTAACAAGAATGTGAGTGTACGTTGCTGCCCCGGTGCAAGTGTAAAAATCTGCCCAAGCGAACCAACCAGTTTTTTATCCAGTGTTTTTGATCTCCGGGCATCAGTGAGGAACCGGGTTGAAAATACGGGCTCAGCTAAAGGTACAGCTATATCCGGATTACCATATACGGTATCGGAATCGGTACCAATCAAGCTAAGTGCCAATGAACCAAAGCCTTGATGCTTATCAAGCCCTTTCCCCGGGGAAGGTTCAATTTCGCAATGCAGCGTAAAGAGCCCATTCTGTTTGAGCAAAGTACTTTGCCTTTGCCCCAGAAAAGCCTGACTGTCATAGGGGCAGGCAGCATTTTGCAGCCACCCCGTCAACCCTATTTCGGCTGTTGATCCGCCATTATTCGTAATTGTAAATGCCAGGATAGTAGCCGGCAATGCTGAATTTGCCGCATCCAACGGGATGAAGGGAGAAAAGGCTTCCAGTTGAACGCTTACCGGGCAGTCTTTATCAGTATAATTAACCTTGCCCATAGGGTATTCCCCCAGAAAACTAACCTCTGGGAACCCTTTCTTATCCAAAGTCCGGAACTGGTTTTCACTATCAGTTTTTATCCTTATGGCAAAACCCTGTTCTACACTTGCTCCATTGCGTGCGCTGTAAATTCCTCCATCTGAATCCACAGGCTTGGTATAATGCCCGTTCATGGTCATCAGATCCAGCTTTAAACCGGTAACATCTTCGCGGGAATAATTACTCTTGAAAATGTCCCACAACCATAGCCTTCCATCACCCGCAAGATACAGCTGACCGCAGGCAATCCCTCCCACCGGCATCCCGATGTATCGCAACTGGCCACGGCTCCAGACTTCAGGCTTGCCCCGGGAGGTCAATGAGGATATCCAATCTTCCGAAAGTTTTTTATCTTCCGGAATCAGAAACCTTGATCCAGAATGGGTACAAGCTGACATCATTGTCAGACTTACAATCAAAATAACCCAGGTATTTTTTTTTGCCATGGCAGATTTCATTATTTCAATGCCGGGCCCACTTCAACATTCAACAGATGAGTTTTCCCATCCTTAACCGGTACGATCAGATTTCCTTTCACGGCCTTCCCGTCCAGCTGGATTTTCAGTTCACCCGGTGCGAGTCTGGCATTTCTCTTTACAAGCACCGAATAATGGTCGCCGCGGAAAGGCCGCTCGACACTGTATTCGTTCCATTCCCGCGGCATCCGCGGATCGATCACCAGCCCTTCAAATTCCGGCCTGACGCCCAGCAGGTAATAGTTGTAGGCGATCCACATCCAACCGGTAGCTTCGCCGAAGCACCACTGGAACTGTCCCTTCCCGGCCAGCCTGTGGTCGGGTCCCACATAGTTTTCAGGATAGACGTAGGGTTCGCATTGGTAAACCTCCATCTTTTCCGTCTGGTGCGAAAGGGATGTCTTCCGGTACATATCCCAGGCCAGGTCCCCCTTGCCAGCCATGGCCGCCGCAATGATGGCCCAGCCAGCCGGTCTCGGATAAATATTTGCATTCCGGAATCCCGGGGCATAGATCGATTGGGTGCCGACATACTCATCATAGGAAGTGTAAGAAGGAGAAAAGACTTTAGGACCATAATCGCTTGTCAGCATGGATTTTACAGAGTTCAGACATTTATCGGCCCTCTCTTTGTCAGTGATTCCGCTGAGAACAGCCCATGACTGGGAGTTGAGGTAAATCTTCCCTTCCTTATTCAGGTGGGTTCCTATTGGTGTCCGTTTGCCGTTGCGGTCGGCGAAAACCGCGGCATACCACTCTCCGTCCCAGGAGGTCTCGTTGATCGCTCCTTTCATATAATTGTAATCTTTTTCCCATTTGGCCGCTAGGTCGTCGCGGCCGCAGAGCCGTGCGATCTTGGCGTATTCCTTCAGCCAGTAGCACAACTCCATGCCGAACATCACGCTCTCGGCCTGGCCGTACTGGCTGACCTTCGTGAACTCATCCATCCAGTCGCCCACATTCGCCGGGATGCGGGGAAGCCCGTTGACCGACAGCCCCGACAGGCAGATGATGAATGCCCGGTCGATGTGGTCCCACACGGTGCCGGTGGTACCCTCGAGGTAGGGGTATTCCCGGTTCATGAAATCCTTGTCGCCTTTCTCCTTGATGTAGTTGAGGATGGAGAAAAGGAATCCGTAGGTGTCGTGATGGTGCGGGACCTTGAACTGGCTCCCGGCCTTGAAGTCCTTCGGGTCCTTCTGGATGTCGGCATACCGCATGGCCGGGAAGCTGACGGCGATTTCCGTGAGCGAGATATTGTCCGTCTGGCATTTCAGCAGATAATCGATCATCTGGTCATTTACGGATGTAATGAAGGGCAGGGTGGTGTGCTCCGGATGCACGCCGAGGGTCCCCCCTTCGATCCCATAGTTCCAGAAGCCTATCCCGGCGATGGCAGGATCGTTCTCACTCCGCTTGATCACCTGGCTCCAGTGGTACTTGGTCCAGATATTCACGATCCGGTCGTTGTCGGGATCAGGCGTTTTGGAATTGATACTGTTGTTCACAAGGTCCGAATAAAAGGCGCCCATCCGGTTGAATTCCTGATCCACGACTTTCTGATCCTGGTATTTCCGGATCAGGGCGGCCGCCCCCTCCTTGCTGTAATCCATCCCCAGGATGTAGGTAGCCACCGATTCCCCTTTTGCGCCCAGGGAAACCTCGGTTTGCAGCACCCCCCACGGGAAATCGTCCTCGCTCCAGAAGTTGGTGCCCGAAAGCTTCCCGTCGGCAACCTCCTGCGGGCGGGCAAAGTCGAGCTTCGAACCCAGGAAGAGCCTGCGGATGGTTTCGAATGACTTAACCGGCTGGTTGGCGGACAGAAAACCGGTGTACGGCCATGCCCGGCAGGCGCCCACGTTGATCCAGTCGGGCTGGACCGCCCAGATGGCGTTGTCGGCAAAGGTGGCTTTTTTGTACAGGTTCTGCTGGCTCCCGGCCCTGCCGTCGCCCCGGTAAACGATGAACTTGTTGCCGTCGCCCAGGTTCCATTCCACCTGCCCGAAAACCTTCAGCTTCCGCTCTTTGGAGGAAAGGTTGGTGAGATTCACCTGCATGAGCAAGACGTTGTCGTCCAGGGGGATGAAATAGGTGACCTGCGATTTCACCTGGTCCCTCGTGCACACGATCCGGCTGTAACCCAAACCGGCCTGGCACTCCCAGTCACCTTCGGATTCCGGGTTGTTCACCCAGGTATATTTCCCGTTGTCGTCGGCCCTGACCCAGAAATTTCCGGAAACCTCCTGCGGGTTCGTGAGGCCGTTGATCGTGGGATCCGACATGAATACCTCGATGCCGCCCCGGTGGGTGACCCAGGCGGTGAGGAAGTTGTTCGACAGGCGGTTGAACCAGGGTGTCGGAAGATCTCTTTTGTATATGTGGCAAACCGTTCCGTCATCGGAAAATTTATACCAGGATTTGTTCTCCTGGGCACCGGATGACACGAAGCACCCCAGCAATATCACAGGAAGGAGAAGTTTAAGTGTTTTCATAATATTGATATTGAGAAGTTTGATGTTTACATTTTAATTTCAAAATTGCCGGATTCACCGGCATTCAATGTTTTTAGCGATTTCAGGGAAGTTGATCCGATAGCTTCAACCGATACTTTCAGCAAATCCAGTTTGCCGTTCAATACTTTCAGTTGTATTGCTTTCGACCCTTCCTTTTGAGATATCTCAGCGGTTCCATAAGCATAACCGTTGGACCAGAAGAATTTTCCATGTATGTTGCCAAACGTGATTTCTTTGGCAACTCCGGAATAATGAAATCCGGTCATGGCAAGCAATGCCGACCAGCTGGCCATCGCCCTGCCGTAGTGATGACCGCATTCCGCTTCGTCGAAAGGACTTCTTTTCCTTCCGTCATAACGGTCCCGGACATTCCTGATGCATTTCAATCCGTCATCCGTCTGTCCTTCATAAATCATTGCTGTTGCCGCTGCATATTCGAAACCAGTCATGAATTCGGTAGATAATCCCATGGGAATCACCGGTCTTGATTTTGGATAGGAAGCCATGACCAGTGCGGCCTCATCGGCCAGGGCAAAAGTTCGCATGCAATTGAAATGATCTGAAAGATCGGGCAGGTAATTGTATTTCATGATGCTCTTCAGGGTCATTGCGACATTTTCCTTTTTCACCAGGTATCCCAATCCGCAAACATGGGCAAGGTACTGACCGACAAGCTGATCGACAAAACACCCTGATCCCAGCTGGTAGTCCGGAATTACGGCTTTGGGATCGTTCATGTTCAGGAATTCAAAAGTTTTGGGATCCGCAATTTTCTGTTCATAGTACTCCCCGTTAAAAAGGTTTTCATCCGTCCACCGGCTGCCACTTTCAAAAAGCTTTCTGCATTTTGAGGCCATTTCGCGGTCTTTCATATATTTTGCCATTTCCTCCATGGCGCGCAGTGCGCCCAGGTACCATATGGTAATCTGCGGATTCGGCCCATAGTATTCAACATCCATGGTGTTGGGCTGGACTCCTTCGAACACACCATCCTGGTTGGCATCCCAGCCTCCTTTGATCCAGGAATAATTTAATGCACTCTTTGCTTTGGGATAGAGTTCTTTCAAAAAAGCATCATCCCCGGATAACTGCCATTCCCTGTATAGCTTTAATAGGCAACCCATCTGGCCATCGGCGAAGGCATAAGGGAAAGCGGGTATTTCGTCCAGCGGGAGTTTTACCCGGTGGCACATCAGGCCATTCTCCAGGGTGGCGAGCCCGAATTCGATCCTGCGAAGGGATCGCGCCAGATTTCCAAACAGAAAGGCCGTTGCCGTTTCATAGTTCCAGACATGGGTGCAGTTTCCCATACAATTTCCTTCTTTGTCGCCGCATCCCTCCCAGGCAAAGAAGTTGCCGTCGGAAAGGCGGAAACAGGTCTGGGTCCTGAGGGTGCTTACATTGAACAGGGCGGCCTCCTTCACTTCTTCCGGAATATCACTTTTGCAGAATGCATCAACAAATTCAGCCGTTTTGGCTTCCAACCGTTCCAGCTGCGGAACGGTCCTGACGGCTATATCACGGGCGCCGCTGTATTTTGTGGCATAATAATTTTTCAAAGGTTTGGATGACCAGGCGGTCCTGTTCGGGAAATACCAGGTGATCAGGAACCGGATGGTCTTTTTCGCATGGGCCGGCAGAACATCGCTGACGGCAAGGGATGCCATGGGCGTACTGGAATTGCTGCCTGTCAAGGTGTCCAGTTGCCCGTCTTTCGACAGATCATCCCAGAAGTCCAGCAAGGGTACCCCGAATCGCTCCGGCAACCAGGTTGTGCGGTAGGAGATATTTCCCTTTGAAGTGGTGACAAGAGCCATTTCTCCCCATTGGTCGGTTCCTTTATCAACGCCCGTTGAGGAAAAGAAAATTCCTTTAATGCCCTGATCGGTGATGTAGGTGTTTCTATTTCCAACCGCTTTACCCTGACTGCCATCCTCTCCGATGAAGTTCGGCATGCTTCCGCAGACACTGAAAGAAACTTCCTGATCCGATGTGTTGGCCAGCTCAAAATCGATTACTGCCATCGGGATGCTGCTGTTGTCGATATCTCCGGGAATCAGGGGATTGAACGCTTTTATTTTTACTTCGACGGGGACCTGCGGGGTTTTAAGGTTTACCTGTCCGAAAGGGTAAGCCGCATCAAAAGAGGCCTCCTTGAATCTTGGAAGGCCGTGATTGGTTGCGACGGCTCCCTGACTTCCCTGATACAAATAAAACGGTACCGGACCTTCCAGCAGCCGAAGGTCTTTTTTGCCGCTTATTTCCGTATAAAGCGAAAAAAAAGCCGAGTTGGGGTATATTGAATTGGCATTTATACCCGGATTGTAACCCTTTGCCGGACGATTCATGATTTCCCAATCCTGAAGATTTCCCCTTCCGCCAAGGGAGACCGTTCCAGTTCCAATACCCCCTATCGGGAGGGCAATATTATAGGTATGTTCCTGATCGTATCTTTTAAGGACAGGCCAATCTGAACCGAAGACATTTTCAAACTGAAAGGCCGATATAATCAGAAGAACAACGGGAATGTGAATGGCTCTCATTTTAATTGATGGGATTATTTCAGTTTTACCAGTTTTTTAATGGCCGAATTTTCCCCGTCGGATACTTCCAGGAAATAGATCCCCGCGGGCAGGTTAGAAATGTTGCAAAGCTTTTTCCGGGCCTGGACGAACGCTTCGCCCGAGATCAGCCTACCGGCCTGAGAAAAATACCGCAGCCGGTCGAAACCCTTTGTGGCATCAATGTTTACCAGGTCGGTGGAGGGGTTCGGGTAAACGGAAAAATCATAATCGTTTTTACCGTCGAGGCGTGCCTGGTCAACGAACAGGTCCCCGCCGGGATAGGCCGAGATCACCAGTCCGGATAACTTGCTGCCAGGCAGGCTGTCGTTCCGTTCCCCATTGAGAATCAGCGTGTAGAGGCCGTCCGGATCGAGGCCGTCGATTCTCAGTGCGATTTTATAGGGCTTTTTCCAGGGTTCCTTTAGGATATCGAGCATGGAAGCCATCGCGATGGTAAGGGTTTTGCCGGAGAGGCTGTATTCTTTGATGGTCACGCCATCCACTCCGACAGCCAGGTTTTTTTCTGTATTGATGTAGGCTCCTCCCAGTTCACGGTATGCATCCGAAAGGCCGGTAAATACGCCGGAGCCCTCGCCCCATCCTGCGTGGGTGCGCATGGCCGACTGCGGGTGCCCCTCATGGTCGATGTTCTCGGGTCCCAGCCCGAAGGGGTAGATGTTGGTGTATTCATATATTCCGTTGGATTTGTGCAGGGGGTGGTTGATGAGCACCACCGATGAACGGGCGGCGGCTACACCACGCTCCAGCAGGTCCTGGCGGCCGAGTGTTTTGCCGTACCAGATGAATGGCTCGGCATACTCAGCCTGCCGGGCATCGAGGTAGGTGGCATGGTCGGCATTGTCGACCGTGAACCCTCCGAACGGATAGGCCGTGTAGATGTAATGCGGGTCCCAGCTGCACTGGGTGAACGTGAGGTAATCGATGCACTTTTCGCCGGCTTCGAGGTAGGACTGTTTCCCGGATGCGCGGTAGAGGGCGGCAAACCCCTTGGCTGCCCAGCCGACGCTCAGGTTGCCGCGCGCCAGCTGGCCCTGCTCCTCATCACCTGTAAACGCAAGGGGCTTGGCACCGCAAGAGAAGTACTGCTCCAGGTCGACCCATTTTTGCCGGGGCAGGATCTCCCGGACCAGGTAGGCGGCAATCTTTTCGGCCGCATCAAGGTATTTCTGATCGCCGGTAGCGGAATTCAATTCGGCCAGGAACCACATGCCGGCCGCAGGCTGTGCGCTTTCGAGCAGCACATCCGAGAGTTTCATGTTCGTCCCGACATACGATGGGATGGTGCCATTGGCATTCACCGCCCCTGCCAGCCAGTCGCCGTATTTCTTCACAAAGGGAAGGATGCGGCTGTCGGCTTCGCAGTTCCGGTAATACTCCAGCAGGCGGGCGCAGGTCATGCTCATCGAGACCACATCATAGGTGCCGCATACCTGACCGGAGCTGAAGAGCCCGTATTGACCGTTGAGCACATCGAAACTGTTGTTCTGCCAGGTTTTGGCCGATGCCCGGTAGATCAGGGGGAAGAGTCCGAAGGCGTTCTGCGGGGCGGCCAGGGTGAGGTTGATGATCCGCCTGGCCTTATCGGTAAGCGTGGAGTCGTTGAGCTTTTGGCCCCAGAACCAGAGGCCCGAGGCATCCCTCACATTGTTCCAGAACATGCAATTCCACAGGGCATCGAGCCATCCGGGCACCGCGCTGCGGAATCCGCCCGCAGGTTGGCCGTTAAGGTCGAAGGACAGGAACGAACCCTCGTTTTTATAGCCTTCAACCCCGGGCTGGACGGCCATCGGAGCGAAAGTGACCTCCTGAACGGTTTTCACGTATTCAGTGAAAGGCATGGCCAGGTGCCGTTTCCCGGTAAACAGGGGATGCCCGTATTTTGCCCAGATATATCTGGTTATACCCTGGTAACCTGCGTATGCGGGCACGTCCGCACCGATGAACAGGTCGAATCCGTAAGAGGGCTCAGCGGAATCGAGCGTCCGGACCATGGAACCGTCGTTGGGGTGCAGGTAGCGGATGTGGTGTTGTACAATATTATCAATCAGCCCGAAAGAAAAAACCGGCTGTTTTGTCAGCCCCGTTTTCACATTCAGGTCGAGAGCCGTGGGCATGGTGTAATTTTTTGCCACGATCGGAACCGAGAACTGGTTCCGGGGTATCATGATGGTCCTTCGGGCATCGGGTGACACGATTTTTTTATCATTGATCATGTCGAGATCGGGCAACAGCGAGGCAAAGAGCCCGCCTTGCTGGAGGATCACTGTCGGCGAATAGAAGCTCCGGTCGCCGATGATCTGCTCTTCGGCCGGCGTTTTCCAGCGGATCTCGTTGTACTTGAGGGTCGGTGTATGGACAAATTCCGGGACGGAATCCCAATTAAAAACAAAAGTTGAAAGCAGATATTCAAGTTTTGCCGGTTTTTCGGGTAACACAGAGGAAACATCAAAATGGAAATAATCAGCATCCTGAACAAGCGAGATCCTCTGCTTGATAAGGACCCCTCCGGCAGATCCCGAGAGTTCCACATACCCATTCCCGTTGCTGTCCGTTCCGCTTGTGATTCCTGAAAAATTCTCATTGGCTAAAATCCTCCTTTGACTCAGGGCAGTATTGAATAATTTATTCCCATTGGCCGGAAAGGGATGTTCAGGATAAAATGATTTTGCTACAAGCTCCCATTCACCGCCCTTTTTTGCATAGAATTCCTGGCTGACCGTCCGGGAATTCTTCGCAAACCGGGCCTGTACTTTCCCATTTTCCAAAAAGGTAGTATCATCTAACCTAACTATAAGCACATCCGCATGCAACCGTGATCCAATTAAGGATTCCGCGGGTCCCGCAACCAATGAGAGGCATAAAGTCAACTTACAAACAATGCTGATTATCTTATAATTTCTCATCATTTTGAGCATGATTATTTCCCAAATATTGATTTGATCTGCTCAATTGAAACGCCCAGTACCTTCTGAGAAACCGCGCTCAGTTGTTCTTCGTTGCCAATAAAATGGAATATCCGCTGGGTATGGGTGAGGCTTTCTCCCGGGGCTAGAAAAGCTGCAGGAGAAGAGCTCTCCAATTCGTAAAACGGTCCCATCTGGGTGCCATCTGCCAATGGTCCGTCGTTGTATGAATTGAGCACATCGCCATTAAAAGGTTCTTTTTGAATTTCCCAGAGTGAATTGATGTATCCGGAAGAAGTGGCAGGTTTGCTGAACTGAAGGATGGTAAGCACATTATTTATGGCATCATAACTCCCAGCCAGCGAAGTTGCCCGCTTTTCTGAAAGCCCGAGTTTGCTGCGGTGCTTGCCGTCAACTTTAAAATATAGAATGCCCTTTTCGGTTTTAATGCGGTCGGCAGGGATTTCGCCGAAATAGTTGGTGGTGGCAATTTTTCCAAGGTTTTTTTCTTCTCCCTGAACATACGGAATAACTACGGTACCGCGATCTGAAGGATTGAGCATTGCAAGCATCCAAATGCATACAGTCCCCGTTTTTTGGGTCCATGGCTCAGTTCCGGTATTCGTGATTTTGTTTCCAGATTCAAATCCCACCCATTGTAAGCCTGAATCAGAAGTGATTCCGAGCATTTGGCTAAGATCAGAGGCCGACAATAATTTCACTTCCCGGCCGAGTGTGGCATCAATCCGGGTTCCCGAATAATTTTCGAGATGCAGTTCTTTTTTCATCGACACTTTGGCACCATCGTGTGAGACCAGAATCCAGGGTTCATGATCGAGTCCGGGAGGAGTTTGCCAGTTCTCGAAAAGCATTTTAGTACCAGGCTTAAAGAAAATGGAAAACTGACCGCCTTCGGGACCCAGCCACATGCGGTCTTCGCCTCCATAGGCATTGATGTGGGGAGCCAGCGAATCAGTACTTAACGCCTTGTAATTGATCCAGCCAAAACTCGTTCCGCTTAGTCCCATTGCTGTGCTGGTAAACACTTTGCCTTGATATCTGGGGGATACAATTACCTGTGCATCGCCATTTGCCAGCACTATAACACTATCCTTCGATTTCAGAAACTGAAAGTCGTAACCAAATGTTCCTTTTTCATATTTCATTTCCTTTTCCCTTTCTTTAGTTGAATTCTGATTACACGAAATAAAAAATCCAAGAATTGCCAGACTTGAAATGACCCAAGAAATTTTCATGATTAAATAATTAAAAGTTTAAAGGTTTCTCTTTCCCTTAATTCAATTCATTGAAGATCAGCCATTGCCGGCTTTAAAGATTTATCATCATACCAATACCAGACCACACCAAAAATCTCCGGCGGGCGCTGTGGCGCACCCGGATATTCCTTCCATGATCCTTTTGTCAGCTTATTGTCTTTGGTGAAATGAACATGATGAATCAGTTTAACTTTTCCATCGGTATACCACGATTCCCAAGGCCATTCATCCGAGTGGTCCATTGTCGGTAAAATGTATATCACCGGTCCGTCGCCGCCCAGGATATGAGGAATTACTACCCACCGGCATTGCTGATAATAGGTTTTTGCCTGCCCGGTGAGTGGAGCAATCAAAACTTCTTCGGCATCAAAATCCAGTAGTTTTGCCGCATCATAGATGCGTGCACGGCGAAGTTGTTCCTGCAAGTTGGCAGGTTTATTCAGGTACCGGGGCATCAGGCCGTCTTCCTCCAGTTTATACCAGCGCGCCACACCTGCTGCGGTTGGATCTTTTAACGGATGAAGCGCCCAGGATTCCTTCCGGGTTAATCCCTGATCATCTTTGTACCATCTTTCCCATGGCGTCCAGCCTGATTCCTCTTCCGGCGGGAGGGCGCTGATCATAATTCCTCCGCCTTCATGATAGCCAACCGACCAGCGATACCGGCGGTAATTATGATCAACCCTTTGGGCCAGCGGTTTCAGGTATTTATCGATATCCAAACCGATCTGACCGGCGGCCGCCAGCACACCCGAGGAACTCAGACTGGCTAAAAAATCAGTATCAATCCAATCACTTCCAGCTTCTGACATTAAAGCAGGCGATAAAGATGCCGGCTCCGGATTTACCTTCCCTGGGACCGTCGAACAGGAGGAAGCGCCTGACCACCAAATCAGTAACACAATGGCATATTTATTCAGGCATTTCATGCTTGATCAGGGTTTAATTTTGAGTTGCATTCACAGGCATTCCTGCCGTTTTATCGTTGGCAGTCACCAGAAATTCTTCCGGTTTGCCGGAGTAAAATACTTTGGTCGTTTTGAATCTGACGAGGCCCGTCCCGTTTAAGGTAAAGATGTCAAGATTTAACTGACCATTCAAAGAAGTCAGTTTAACCAGCTTGCCGGGTCCATTGTCGGTGATTTCGACCGTACCATATTGATAACCGTTCGACCAGAAATACTTTCCCGGTCGCGAATTGAAATTCATGCTCTTCTTTACGGCTGAATAATTGAATCCGGTATATGCCAATACTCCTCCCCAGGCTGCCATGGCGCGGGCATAGCGGTGGCCGTATTCTCCTTCATTGAACGGGTTGCGCTTGTTGCCATCAAAGCGGTCGCGAATGGCCTTGTAAACCTGTAATCCGGCATCCAGCTGGCCCTCGTAGATCATGCCGATCGCAGCACTGTATTCAAAACCAGTCATGATCTCGGTGTAATAAGGGAAAGGAAAATCCAGCAATTCTCCTTTGGGATAGCTCGCCATGATCAATCCTGATTCATCACCCAAACCAAAGCTTCTGAAGGTGTTAAAATGCTCGTTAAAATTGGTTACATAATTATACTTCATAATGCTTTGGAGGGTAGTCTGAACATGCGACCGGTCCAGGATATATCCGAGACCTGCCGTATGTGCCAGGTATTGCCCCACAAGCTGATCCACTAAACATCCTTTTCCCAGCTGAGCTATTTTGGTTGTTCCTTCGGGGATGTGGTGTTCATAATATTCTCCGTTGAAAAGATTTGCATCTATCCAACTTCTTCCTTTTACATATAAATCATGGCACTCTTTTGCGAATTCTTTATCTTTCAAATGAATGGCCATTTCTTCTGAAGCTCTCAAGGCACCTAAATACCAGGCAGCCATTTGCGGATTGGGTCCCAGGTAATTTATATCCATGGTGTTATGCTGACTTCCTTCCATTACACCATCTTTATTCATGTCCCAAACACCCGTCCACGCAAAACTCATGGCCTTTTTGATGTTAGGCCACATGGATATCAATTTCTGATCATCACCCGAAAGCTGCCATTCCCGGTACATTTTGATCAATGTACCCATCTGCCCATCCGCGGCCCAATTTTTAAATGATTTCGCCTCATCTTTCAGGGGAAGGCCTACGCGAAAGCTCATAGCACCATTGTCGTGGGTAGCGAAATTGAATTCTACTTCACGGAATTTAGTCGCAAGATTTCCAAAAAGAAATGGAATGGTGGATTCATAATTCCATACGTGGAAACAAGTGCCGAATCCCCAACCTGGTGATCTTTCAGCACCGATCACCGTACCTTTGATACTGCCGGTACCTTCCCACCCAAAAGGATAACCATCTGCTGTGCGGAACATAGTCTGGGAGCGGAGATTATTCAAATTAAATAAAGCGGCTTCTTTTATAACATCAGGCAAATCGGCTTGTACAAAAGCAGTAACAAATTTTACCGTTTCACTTTCGAGGTTCTTCAGATCCGCTGATGTTTTCTCCGCCACATCCCAGGCATCGCGATATTGCGTGGTGTAATAATTTCCGACTATTTTTTTTGCGCTCGCCTGTTCATTCCCGTTATCCCATCCATCCCATCCGCGTCTGTTTGGAAAATGCCAGGTCAGTAAGAATGTAACCGACTTGGTTTCTCCCGGCATTAACTTTGTCTTTACCGCCAATGTTGCCGGTGGTGTTTTTATACCTTCTTTTTGTATTGGGATAACAACATCTTGATCATTCGCTGGCTTTCCAGAAGAAGCTTCATCATTCGGATGATCTGTCAGTTCACCATCTGCAATAAAATCATCCCAAAATTCCCTGAAGGTCCAGTTCCATCCCAACTTTACCCAGGAAGTCCGGTAGGTAACGGTTTCATCAGACAAGGTTGTTAAGGCCATGGTGCCATAGTTGATATCGTCCGTGTCTTTCCGGGTTGAATACATATAGATACCTCTTATAGAACCGGCTTTTTTAAACTCATTTATATTATCAATGGGCTTTCCGCTCCACCCATCAACACCAATAAAGTTGGGGATCATGCCGCATAATGAAGTCTCGATGGGTTTATCGGAAATATTGGTAATGACGTATCGGAGCACCGCTACCGGAATCCCGCTTTTGTTTTCATCACCGACGATCAGCGGATTAAAGGCTTCCAGCCGAACTTTCAGCGGAACTTGTTTATGGCTGAAGGTGACCTGGGCCAAAGGATAGGCTACCGCAAAACCAGTTTGCTCAAAACGCGGAAACCCTCCGTTCAGGGCATCAGCACCCCAGTCTCCATAATATTCTTTAATAAGAACCGGTCCTTCCAGCACTCTTATGCTGGCTTCGCCTCCTTGCGGCTTATAATATAAAGCAAAGAAAGGTGCGTTGGCGATCGTGGGTTGCACCAGTTTGAAAGCAGGCACCCACCCTATTGCCCCGCGATTCATCAATTCCCAATCGCGCAAATCTCCCCGTCCTCCAATGGAAACGCCCCCTGTTCCGATACCTCCCAGCGGCATTGCCACTTCCGTAAGGTAAATTCCTTTATATGATTTTAATACGGGCCAATCTTTATTTAACTCTTGTGCCTGGATTTGATTCCAGCATAGAAAAATACCGAATAGAAATAAAGTTCTTTTCATCTCTTTAAATTTTCGTTATTGTTATTTGTTCCCCATTATTACTATAACCAGATTTTTCTGTCTATCCTTTATAGGAGCGATCATATTTATCTTGGCCATCTGTCTTTGATCTCAGGAAATTTCGGGAATTTGTTATGTGGTTCCACCTGATACCAATAGGCAACAGAAGCAATATCATCTGCCAAAGGTCTGTATCCTTCAGGTTTGCCATTATACCAGCCTAATGCCTGAATGGTCATCCGCAAATCCTTTTTAAAATAAACCGGATCCATAATATGCCATCTATACAAGCTCCATTTTCTGGGTCCACCATCAAGGGCATCCTTGTTATCTAAAGTGTTGCCAACATAGGCAGTGGTATATATTTCCGGAAATCCATAGCTGCCACAAAAATAATCTTCTGTTCCTGTGCCACAGATCGTTGGAAATTTATCATCCCCGTCTAAATAGAATTTAACTTCACCTTCGCCAAACCAACCGGAATGCAGTTGGGTCCATGCCAGGAAAGTCCCAACGTATTTGCCGTTCCCTTTAACATCGTCCAGAATAGTATAATCAGGATTTGACGGATCAACTGTCGATTTTCTCCATTGAGCATGGAAATAGCCAACATTTTCAGGTATTTCACCTTTAGCATAGGTTATTTGATAGGTTAGTAATCCTAAATCTTTTTCGCCCTCATTGGTAAATGTGATCTTCACATGCTTACGAAATGGCATAGGCCAGTAACAATTAAGTGCCGACATTGGATTTACTATAACAGCTAAGGAATTAACCCGTGCAAAAATATCATGACCCACTGCAAAAAAATCAGTCATTGGTACTTCAATGGAAGGTTCCTTCTCATCATCCCAATAAAATCGCAAAATACATGCCCGTCCATTGCCACTCCAACTGGTTTCAGTAGCCATCCAAATATGTTGAATCGTCCCGGGTCCATCAACATCCATAATGGTAACAGTTTCTCCTGGTTTTGGCTTAATAAAAGGACTGACTTTCCATCCTTGACCAAGGTGTTCGGCAGCTTTTGAAAAAGGCAAATTTGGATTTTTAATATCAGGTATTGCCATTCCTCCTTTTCCTTTCTCTCCTGTTGGATTTTCCGGGGATATTAAGCGGGTTTCAACATTCATCATTAATGGAAGACTCCCAAGACCAAAATTTAGCATTGGATCATTGTATTTCGTTGTTTGCGAAAACAAATTGGGATAAAATAATCCAGCCATAATAAAACCAAGAATAATTTTTTTCATTTTTTCAACCTCCGTATTTTTTTAATTGGTATGAAATCAGTTTTGTAATCCTTATAGCTTTATATTGAATACTTGGGTATCCCCGGCTTGCAAAGTTTTAACGGCTTTTAAGGAAGATTTGCCTATCCCTTCAATGGTAACCTCTGCAACTTCAAGCTTGCCGTTCAAAACATTCAGGTTCACTTGTTTTGCACCATCTTTCAGCGAGATATCCACTGTCCCATAAGAATAGCCGTTTGACCAGAAGTATTTGCCAATTATATTGCCAAAGGTGATTTCTTTATTAACTCCTGAATAATGAAATCCGGTCAGGGCAAGCAAAGCTGACCAACTGGTCATGGCCCTGCCATAGTGATGACCGCATTCAGCTTCGTCGAAAGGACTTCTTTTCCTTCCGTCATAGCGGTCCCGGATATTCTTAATACATTTTAATCCGTCATCCACTTGTCCTTCATAAAGCATTCCGATTGCAGCCACATATTCGAAACCTGTCATAACTTCGGTAAAATATGGGAAGGGATTCACCGGCCTAGTCCTTGGATAGGAAGCCATGAGAAGTGCCGCCTCTTCGCCGAGAACATAGCTCCTGAAACAATTGAAATGGTCTGAAAAATCAGGCTGATAATTATATTTCATAATGCTTTGCAGGGTAGTGGCAACATTTTCTTTTTTTACCAGGTATCCTAATCCACAAACATGAGCAAGGTACTGACCAACAAGCTGATCGACAAGACAGCCTTCGCCAAGCTGATATTCAGGATTTCCATAATCAGATGAACCCATTCCTATCAATTGCTCGGCAGGAATCTCTTCTTTTTTAGGAACAATTACCTTATGAATATAATACTCGCCATTAAAAAGATTTTCATCGGTCCACTTGCTGCCACTTTCAAAAAGTTTTCTGCATTTCAGAGCCATTTCTTTATCCTTCATATAGGTTGACATCTCTTCCATTGCACGCAATGCGCCCAGATACCATATTGTCATCTGCGGATTCGGTCCATAGTATTCAACATCCATGGTGTTATGCTGGACACCTTCCATTACTCCATCCTGGTTAGCATCCCAACCTCCTTTTATCCAGGCATAACTTAATGCACTTTTTGCTTTTGGATAAAGACCTTTCAAAAAAATATCATCGCCGGATAACTGCCATTCCCTGAATAACTTTATAATGCAACCCATTTGACCATCGGCTGCCACTTTAGCAAATTCAGGTATATTGTCCAAGGGTAATTTTACCCGAAAACTCATCAAGCCATTGTCTTTGGTTGCCAGTCCAAATTCGACATTACGAAATGTTCGCGCCAGATCTCCAAAAAGAAAGGCTGTCGCTGTTTCATAATTCCACACATGGGTGCAGGTTCCAAAACAACATCCGACTTTATCGCCACATCCCTCCCATGCAAAAAAGTTTCCATCAGAAAGGCGAAAACAAGTCTGGGTTCTCAAGGTGCTTACATTAAACAAAGCGGCCTCTTTTACATCTTCAGGAATATCACTATTGCAGAAAGCTTTAACAAATTCAATCGTTTTATTTTCTAATTGCGCAAGCTGTGGAACAGACTTGGTTGCTATATCCCAGGCACCATTATACTTTGTTGCATAATAATTTTTCAAAGGCTTGGATGCCCAGGCTGTCCGGTTAGGGAAATACCAGGTAATCAGAAATCTGATAGTCTTTTTCGCATTGGCCGGCAGAACATCACTGACGGCAAGAGATGCCATGGGTTTAACGGAAATACTGTCTATCCTGTTTTCAAGTTGTCCATCTTTGGACAGATCATCCCAAAAGTCCAAAATTGACGAACCCCATCGCTCAGGCAACCATGCCGTACGATAGGATACATTTCCTTTTGAAGTACTTACGAGAGCAATTTCTCCCCATTGGTCAACGTTTTTATCAACGCCCTCAGATGAAAAAAATATTCCGCTAATACCCTGATCCTTTTTAAAAGTATTTTTATTTCCTATCGCCTTTCCTTCACTGCCATCTTCTCCGATAAAGTTTTGCATGGTGCCGCAAATACTGAAAGAAATTTCCTTATTCGTTGTGTTTGTCAACTCAAAATCAATTACAGCCATTGGGATGCTGCTGTTATCAATATCTCCCGGAATCAGAGGATTGAATGCTTTAATTTTTACCTCGATGGGTACCTGCGGTGTTTTAAGATTTACCTGGCCAAAAGGATAGGCAGCTTCAAAAGAGACTTCCTTAAATCGTGGCAAGCCATGATTTGTTGCTATAGCACCTGAATTTCCTTCATACAAATAAAATGGTACCGGACCTTCCAGCAATCGAAGGTCTTTTTTACCGTCAATCTCTGTAAAAAGCGTAAAAAAAGCAGAATTTTCTCTTCCTGTACCGGGATTGTAACCCTTTGCCGGACGGCTCATAATTTCCCAATCCTGAAGATTTCCCCTTCCGCCAAGTGATACTGTACCTGTTCCAATACCTCCGATCGGGAGAGCTATTTTATAAATATGCTCCTGATCGTATCTTTTAAGAACGGGCCATTCTGAACCGCAGACATTTTCAAACTGCAATGCCGATAAAAACAAAATAACAATGAATGTGGGTAGAGTTTTCATGATGTATTATTTAAGTTGAATTTTGTAATAATTAAATGTCTAATTTGATTTTTTTATTTCCCTGGAACATCAAAGGTAATGCCGCCTATAGCTGCTTCCCGCAGTTTATCGTCCTGACAAATGCCGGTAATGGTCATTATATCACCAGGTCTGGCATTTGTAATATCAAAGAAATACCAGTCAGGGACACGGTTGGATCTTGCCATTGGAACTAATCCGCTATCTCCTCCATCTGATGCAGTTACTCTGATGCTTTTTCCTATTCTGTTAAAATCATCCAGATTATCTGTCATTATCCCTAATCTAAAAACTTCGGGAACACTACCTTTAAGACTAATTTGCATAATTCCGGTCTCTTTATCTGCTTTACCTTCGACCATTGTTGCTCCGGTAATTAGCTTAATGTCAGGTTGTTTCGGATCAATCAACCAGGAATTTAGTAGTACTGAATGCTTTTTACCAAATATCTTGAAAGATTCTACAAAATCCGGCAATGTTTTTACAGAGTCCTCCAGGAACTTTAAAGCTCTTCCATTAAATCGCATGCAATTTATCAGATAGTAGCCGGCTGTTCCGTAAATATTATCCCTATCAGCATCCAGGGGCTTAATATCTTCAGGTGAACGCCAGGCCAGGTAGTCGAGATGGTTGCCATTATGTTTTATTGAACCATCACCTTCCGGCTTAGTTAGCCCATTCCTGGCTGGATCCGGATATATTGTACCTGGCAATTTTTCCATATTTTGTTGACTATAATCAGGCAGAAACCGCTTAATGGAGTTTTCTTCAGGTTTTCTGTTACTTTTTGCATCTGGCCGTGCATACCAATAGGTCGCATTAGAATAGGAAACTGTCGAATCATGCAGCCAGGCTTCAACGTTAACATTCAATGCTGTATTAAAAGGGATTCCATCCAGGAGCCGGATACGGGAAACAGTGGTGTAACCGCTCCAATCAGTCTTTCCAATAGCATCGCGTAAGGGAACAGAAATAAAAGGAGAGCTGAATTGACGGGCCATACCCCAGGAATAGCCATAATAGTCTTCCAAGCCTGTCCCTAATTGAGACGGAAAATGCTCATTATCCAGGTAAATTTTTTCATCGCCCTCACCCCACCAGCCTTTGGAAAAGGCATGTACGGTGAGCACATCTCCGGCGTATACGCCTTTTCCTTCAATCTTAATATAATTCCAGTCAATTGGAGATGAGGTATTTATGGGAGCATCTTCATGCCAGTTTGTGTGGAAGTACATGGAGTTTGCCTCCCAGGTATACGGAGAGGCGGCAATTTTCATCTCAACAGTTATGGGCCGGGAACCATGGTTTCTTAGCTGTATGAAAGCGGATTGCTGGTAAGGCATCACCCAATTTGACTGTAAAACGCCATCCTCAGTTACCATACTTGCCCAATTCCTAACCGTTCGCAAGTAAACACCACCCCCGAAAAACTCGGAGACAGGGCACCACACGGTTTCAACATTATCAAAGAAAAACTGCAGGACACTTGATCGCAAGGTCTGCTTATCAGGCTCAGGATCAAACTTAAGCTGTATAGACCGAACCGCATTACTGCCTGTTGGCAGGTCTAACTTCAGAACTTCACCGGGTTGTATCGTCTGTTTTCCTTTAAGATTATATTTATAGGCTTCTTGTTCTGACAACTTTTTCGAAGTACGTTCAATCGTTTCTTGTGAATTATCATACCTTTTCGTGCTGAATGATTCAACTTTTATCCCCGGATTGTAAAGCCGGTAATTAATTATATAATAAAATGGATTATCGTCCAGGGTTATTTTGCAGCTTTTTGAGAATGGAATAGGCAGGTAGAAATTTGCTCCCATCTGTTTGGGATGGCCTACCGGCAAGCCATACTGCCTGCTTGAATCCTTTTCATCAGATGAGATGAAGGCAAAAGGTTCTTTAACGAATGACTTTCCACTGATCAGATTATGGCAATTCTCCTCTATTACAGGCTTGTCACTACCATCGATATAAAACCTTACCGTCCGGTATCTATAAGTATTTTCCAGGGGCATCTCCCATCGAACTATACAACCGGGACCTTTTTCATCCATGATCACGTATTCATCGATTCCGTTTTTAACCTCTTTCCGAATGTAATACCCATAATCTATATTATTAAACCAGGTTTTTGGATCTTCCGGTCCTGTTTGGGTACGGTCCCAGCTGCTTAACTGTTTAAGCGTGTAATTTGGAAATTTTGTGATCGATTCCCGGTTTGTCATCTCGGTAAGCAACGAGGTAAATGTAACAGTATGTGAATCCTCATTTGATGCCTGTCGTTTCCCTTTACAACTTTGCTGGGTAAGGATTGTGAGACTGACAGCGGTCATTAGCAATACTTTAGACATAATTCGCATAATGATTTTGTTTGATAAAACTTGTTTTATATAATTTCAATGGTCCGATTTGGATTGACTTTAAGTTTTAAGTTTTTCAATTGTTCTTTAGTGTAGCTCTTCATTTCCTTGTTATTTAGCCATAATGTGTAATTTCCTGATTTTATTCCTGTAATTGTAAGGGCGGTTTCATAGGAAGTTTCCCATGGAGATTTAAGAGTAGCCAGTTCATTGGTGATTGAAATTTTGATCGTATTATTATTTAGCTGACCCTCTTCTATTATTATTCCATTGACTCCAACCAGTATTCCTTTTTCAAAATCAATATAACCCCCATTCAGTTCTCTGTAGGCTTCGGCCAATCCTGTAAAAACACCCGACCCTTCACCCCAGCTAGGATGTGTTCGCATGGCTGATTGTGGATGCGCCTCGTGATCTATGTTCTCAGGGCCTAATCCGTATGGATAAATATTAGTATGCCGATAAATATTATTCTCCTTATGACTTGGGAGATTAAGGAGCACCACAGAAGATTTGGCGGCTGCCACTCCACGCTCCAGCAGATCTTGTCTGGCTAATGCCTTTCCATACCATATATATGGCTTAACCATCTCTGCCTGACGCGCATCGAGCATGGCGGCATTATCGGAATTGTCAGCAGCGAACCCGCCAAAAGGGAAAGCGGTATATATAAAGTGAGGTTCCCAAACACATTGCGAAAATGAGATATAGTCAATTGCCTGCTCACCCATCTTCAAATACTTCTCTTCTCCTGTGGCCTGGTACAATGCTGCGAATCCTTCACAAGCCCATATGTTGGCAAGATTTCCCCTTACCACCTGATGCTGCCAAACGTCCCTCTCAAATTCAAGAGGTTTCTTTCCACAAGAAAAATATTGTTCCATGTCCACCCATTTTGCTTCCGGAAGTATGTCTTTTTCGAGAAAGCCTGCTATTCGTTTAGCCCCATTACGGTACTTATCCTCTTTGGTAGCATTGTAATACGAAGCGAGGAACCACATGCTGGAGGCCGGCTGCGCACTATGAAACAGAATAGGAGAAAATTCCATTTTTGTTGTTACATACGAAGGAACAGCTCCTCTCTCATCAATAGCTGTTAATAACCAGTCTGCATATGTCTTGAAATATTGGACAATCCTTTCATCGTTTTCGCAACGGAAATAATAATCCAGGAGATGGGCGGCTGTTTTACTCATGGCAGGTACTTCATAAGAATCGCTCGCTCTCAGGAAAAATTCATTTTTGCTATGCGGAGGATCCGAGAATTGTAGTCCCCACATCTTAGTATTTGCATTGTACAGTGTTGCAAAGAGTCCTTGCTCATTTCGCGGGGCTGAAAGGCAAAAATTGATGATTCGCTTGGCCCGATCAATTAGCTCTGGCTTATTCAGTTTTTGTCCCCAAAAATAAAATCCTGATGCATCGCGCGCATTATTCCAAAAGGTCGAATTATGAATCACATCATTCCACCACGGAATAGCAGAGCGGTATCCACCCACCGGCAAGCCATTCATCTCAAATTGCAACCAGGAGCCCATATCTTCGAATCCCTTAAGCGGAAAATCGATATCCTGAATTTGCGTATTGCGTCCGGAAGTATTGAATTCACCCGATAGTTTGGAGCGGATCGGATGAAAGGTTATGGAATCCACAATTCTGAGATATTCCTCAAACGGTAATGCAAGATGCGGGCGATTCATAAATACCGGGTGGCCGTACATTTTCCATTGATGCGCTGATACTCGTTGAAAGCCTGCACTCTCCGCTACGTCTGCTCCAACAAAAAGATCGAATCCATATTGCACTTTGTTTTTATCCAGCGTTCTCACCATCGTGGAATCGTTGACACGTTGATACCGGATATGATGCGCGATGATGTTATCCATCAACCCGTAGGTGAGCAACGACTTTTCCGTCAACCCGGATTGTACGTTGAGGTCCAGCCCTGTTGGCATCGTGTACTTATCGTCTTCAAAAGGCACTGAAAATATGTTTCGCGGTATATCAATTGTTCGTCTGGCATCAGGTGAGGTAATTGCGTATTTGTTAATATCATTCAGGTCAGGAACCAGTGCCACAAATAAATTCTTGTCCTGCAGAATAACGGCAGGCGCATGAAAAGCCCTGTCACCGATGATTTGGTCCTGTGCGGGTAATAATTTAAAACGGTTTTGTTTGGAGTCGTCATTATCAAATTTCAATCCGGGAGTATGAACAAAACCTGGAACCCCGATCAAATTAAAGGCAAAGGTTGATAACAGATAATCAAGCTTAGCAGGAGTTCCACTCAGTTCGGCTTCCACTTCAAAATGAAAATAATCTTTATCCGATCCAAGCTTAACTAATTGTTGAATGGGAGTGTCCCCGGCTTTACCGCTCAACTTAACTACGATCTCGTTCTCGCTTTGGCTTTCAATCATTACCTGATTCACTGCTTCAGAGACCAAAAACCGGTGCTCTGGATCGAGAGAAGTATTGAAAAGCTGAGTAGCACCTGACCGCAATGGCACCTGAGGGCGAAACGACTCGGCCGTTAATACCCATTTGCCCTGTCTGTTAGCAAAGAACTCCTGGGTTACGGTATTATCTTTAACAGTAAACCGTGCCTTTACAAAGCTGTTTCTTATTTCAATAACTCCATCTTTATCGATTAGCTGAAGCTTTTTACTACCAGCCTGACAGGATGCTGCAAGGATGATGACAGATAGAATTCCAAAGAAGTTTTTTACTAATTTCATTAGATATTTCTTGAAATTTTAGTTATTGCGATTTGTTGAGCTTTTGATAATTGTTGCGCACAATTAGTTTGATCAGTTGTGGTATTCTGCCTATCAGGGAATCGAACTGCCTTAAACCAAAAACAGAAACTGATATTATTTAAAATATCGGAATCGCCTTCAAGAGTTTGTAATTTAAAGCGGCTAATCTTAAAAAAAATCTGACGCAGGAAATTTCCTGCGTCAGATTTTAAAATTCTATTTTATCCAGCCTGGATTTTGTTCAAGTTTATCATTAAGTGCAAGTTGGCGGAGTGGCAAAGGGAAAAGATAATGTTTATCCTGAAACTGTCTTATACCAGCAGCTTCAAGCACTGCAAAACCACCTTCATCTACCGTGAAAGCTTTTAAAGTATGATCAACCGTGACAATAGTGCCGGTTCTGGGATTAAACACCTCAAAAGGAGTAGCAAATAGAGTTCCTCTCCATTTAATTCCTCTAACATCCATCGACATTTCTGATTGAGCAGTCTTCCAGCGACGAAGATCATCGAATCTAAATCCTTCGGCAAACAATTCGATGGTCCGCTCTCTCCTGATTTCCGTTAGCATATCCAGCCCGTTCCCCCCAACAAAGGCATTAGTCAGGTGAGGCATATCGACCCGGTCTCTCAGTTGATTAATGGTTTTATCCAGGTCACCATCTGAGATCGAACCATTTTTTTCGAAAGTTGCTTCGGCGTAAATCAGCATTACTTCGGCCAGGCGGATAACCGGATAATCAATCCCCATATTCCCACCGATTTCCGGAAGTAACTTAAGAGCCATATATCCTGTTGCACTGGTCCAGAAGCCATCGTAGAAACATCCGGTATTCAGGGTTGGAGTATCGTATTTACGGTCATACGGAATATGATACCAGAATTGCTGAAATGGTGGGATCATATTGTTATACATTCTCGGATCACGATCCATGTATTCGAGATTTGTTGGAATCTTGGTTACAGGATCAATGGTAAAACTGTACCCTTTAAAAACACTATTTGCATGCGAAATCGGCAAACCTTTTATATCCAGGTACATATCTACCATTTTTTTAGTAGGAGAGAAGTTATCATTCACATACCCCATACCTCCGGTCGGGCGGTCTTTTTTATTGAACTTATTCACGAGGATATACTCACGCTGGTCATTTTTAGTTAACCCGGCAGGGTTTGATTTTGCCTCATTTTCAAGTATGAAGAAATAAAAATAGCTTTTGTCGCCCAATACATCGGTCCGTTTGAACAATTGGTATTTACCGCTTGAAAGTACTTGATCAGAGGCATCAATTGCCTTTGCCAGTAACGCATTGGCATCTCCGCCTGAATTATGATATTTCCTCCATGTTCCTTCGAAAAGGCAGACTCTGGCTTTTAAGGCCAGGGCAGCTTCCTTGGTGATTCTTCCAATATCACCAGAACCGGTTAAACTGCCCAGCGGAAGAGCGATGGCATCATCCAGGTCTTTAAGAATAAATTCCAGGATTTGTTCCCTTGAACCTTTAGCTCCATAAAGGATGTCCTTGTCTTCCAATGTGAGAACTTTGTCGACGAGAATAACGCCTCCGAAATCCTTCAATAGATTGAAATAGTTATATGCCCTGAAAAACTTGGCTTCACCTTCATAAACCAATACCTGGTCTTTCAGTGTCTGATCAGTCAATGCTTCAACACGTTCAATCAGTATATTGGTATTCCGGATGTTCCTATAACTGTTTGACCACAAGGAACTCTCCTGGCTTTCAATGTAAGTACTGTTACTAATGTTATTGCGGGTAAAGAGAATATCCGACCAGTTATCCCTGTTTACCAGGTTCAAATCGGGAAGTTGGGCATAGAACTGATTGGTAAAAATCTTGAAGTCATTTTCTTTGGCAAAAAATACAGATTCACTGACTTCTGTTGGAGGCAGCAGGTTTAAATCCTTTTCGCAACCAATAAATAAAGAGGCCGCAAAAGCTACCATGATATATTTATATACTTTTTTCATTGTAGTAAAACTTAAAAGTTAAGGTTTAATCCTACAGAGAATGTTCTCGGGTATGGAGTCAGGCTCGAGTAGAAGGGTTGTTCCGGGCTGTAGCTTTTAGGAACCCTGCTGATCAGATATCCGGCATCAGCAACGTTGACGTAGAAGTATAATCTGTCAATTCTCAGCCTTCTGGAGATCGATTGAGGAATTGTATAGCCCAGTTTGATATTTTTTACAGCCAGATAGGGAACGTTATTCCTCATGTAGGGAGCGTCGGAAAGGCGATAGTTATTGGCGTTTATATCCGGATTGAAGTCGCTGATAATGATACTGTATGCCGGATACTTCGCATTGGTGTTGGTAGGTGTCCAGCAATTGCCGTAAATATGCTCCAGCGGCTGAACCCATGGCCAAGCATTATTCCCGGGATTCTGGTCAAATCGGAGCCATTTCCCGACCCCGACCATCAACACTTCGAAATCAAATCCTTTCCAATTAAAACCAAGATTGAAGAAGTATTCGTAATGCCGCTCCAGGTCTCCCAGGTCGACCAGGTCACCAGAATCGTCTGTCGGTTTGCCGTTAGCATCAACTTTATAAGGAGTTGCTTCCAGTATTCCGTCTTTATCCAGATCCTTGAATTTGGCATCCCCGGGTCTCAGCCTTTTGGGGATTCCCGCTGTGAATGAAGCATTGTAGGCGGCCAGGTCTGCTGCATCTTTAATAAGCCCATCATATTCATAACCAAAGACAGTTCCCACCGGATAACCTTCCAGGAAGCCGTTATATCCGTAACGGGTAATGCGGCTGTCGGAAAGAGAAATCACCTTTGTTTTGGCGTCAGCTATCCCGAATCCGGTATGATAGAAAAATGCATCGCCTAATTTATCTGTCCATTTCAAGGAGGCATCCCAACCTTTTGTCCTCACATGTGCACCATTGATCGATGGGGCGGAAGTTCCAAGAACCTGTGGAAATTCTTCCTGATAGAACATGTTTTTATTCTCGGTGATAAAATAGTTAAATACACCATTCAAGCGATTTCCAAACATGTCAATATCCAAACCAATATTCTTTTTATCGGCAATTTCCCAGGTTCTCGTCAGGCTTGGGAAACCAGACAAGGTTGCAATCTGAAGCAGGGAGGTCGCACTGGGGTCGCCCATCAGCAAATTGGACTGGGTGATATTCACGCGGGAGACAAAATCATATAACCCGATACTGTTCTGGTTACCTAACTGACCCCATGAAGCTCTGATCTTCAGGTTATCCAATGGCTTCAGATTTAATTTTTTAATGAATTCTTCGTTGGTGACATTCCAGGATACACCAGCACCGAAGAATGGTTTCCATTTGTAGCCTTCAGCAAAACGTGATGATCCGTCATACCTCGCCGTTCCTTCCACGTTGTAACGATCTTTAAATGAGTAGCTCAGGTTTCCGAAAGTTGAACGAAGGGAATAAGCACTCTGGGCATCGCTGTTGAATTGTTCCTTTGAGTCGCCCATGTTAAGAGTATACAATTCGGTGTATACCAAATTATTCCGATAACTTGTAGTCTTGTCAAACGAGAATTCTTCGTGCGAGAATCCAGCCAGAGCCCTTAAATGGTGCTTGTTATTAAAGGAGTATTTATAAGTGGCCTGCGCGTTACCGGTAAAACTCTGGTTTATCGATTTGGAATCTCCAACCTGGGTCTGATTCGGTTGAATGTTGGGGAAAGAGGGGGATTCATCCCAGAAATAGTGCTGGAATTGTTTATTGAGCCAACGTGACCTGTCAAAATAGGCATTTTTTGCAACATTTACCCGGATATTCAAATTATCGGTCGGGGTAATTTCTGCATACAGCTGAGGTTGGATGTTGTAATAGACACGCTTGGCATCCCCTGCCTCCCGTGCCCATCCTATTGGATTCTGATAACCTCCCCAGTTCATATATCTTCCCTCAGGAGTATAGGCATGATCTTGCGTATGCTTGACGGAAATTAAATTTTCAATAAAACTGTAGTTCGAAGGTTCAACCCAGTTTTGATTTCTCATTGCCAGGTTTGCACCAACCTTGATTACCTCGTTAAACTTGTATTCATATTTAAGTCTCAGGTAGTAGGTCAGGCTTGAGTTATTGCCATATTTTAGCATGGATCCTTCATCGACAATCCCCAATGATGCATAATAATTGGTTTTATCAGAAGATCCGGAAGCGGAAATATCGTAATTTTTTGTCACGGCAGTCCTGTACATTTCCTCCATCCAGTCGGTATGACCAAAGACCAGGTAAGGAGTATCCGGGAATGGAGCATTGCCATGAAAAACATACTTAAAATCGTTGTTTTTAATTTTGTCAAAGG
>Ga0265292_1000483_pt1 | contig 56283 bp, 46 predicted proteins | sample Munlanlewell296A_FD_189080 | JGI IMG/M metagenome (GOLD analysis project Ga0265292, IMG submission 189080) | Leachate microbial communities from a municipal landfill in Southern Ontario, Canada - Leachate well 296A | ecosystem: Engineered > Solid waste > Landfill > Unclassified | place: Canada... | reverse complement strand
CGTTAAATCGTAGAAAGAAAGTAAATAGTAGAAGATTTTCAGGAGTCGGAAATGCAACTTAGTTTTAACCCCTTAAAACTATCACTTGCGCTGAAGACGTACACCCTGAATCGCTGAGTCCTCAACGACCCAATATCTTATTGTTGTGAATAGTTCCCCAAAATAGAGATAACAGTCGGTGAACTTCCCGGACTACTTGCGTTCTGTGCGCCAATACCATAAAGCCGACCATTTAGTTCTATAAGCGAGCTAAATCCGTGCGATAAGGTAATTCTCGACTCAATACTACCATTGTAGCAAGGGAAAAGAGCAGAATAATTCCACCCACTCAAAAAGTATGCCCTGCCTGTTTGGGTGAAGTAACACGCTCTACCATAAGCAGACTTACCTTCAGATGTAGTGTAAAAAAACCTGTTCCAAGTAACACCGTCTGTGCTGCTTCTAATAGCCAGAGAGGGGCCGCTTGCGTCTTCCACGGACGCAACATAAAGATAGTTAGGTGTAGTAACAAATCCATTAAAACCATACGTATTAAAAGTTCCCATAACTGACCAAGTTACTCCATCGGCACTTCTAACAATCTTTGCTGAATAGTAATAACATTCATAGTTGCATGCGTAGAGATATCCGTTCCATACCTTGAGATCTGTGATTGTATCGTTGGATGTCATAGGAACCGACGGTCGTCCACTAAATGTTGCCCTCAAAGTAAAAAATGTTCCGTCAGTGGACTCGTAAATATAACCCCCTTGCTGCGTTCCAAAATACATCTTGTTATTAAACTCACACATTGCCGTAATACTGGTTGTTAATGGAATTCCGGTCGCTATTTCGGCCACAGTAGTACCGTCGTATTTCCAAAGTTTTCCATTACTATGAGAGATATACAAGTTTCCTTTCATGGCTCTAATAGCACGGAAACTATCTGATGTTTCCGACAGAATAACTGAGTTAGTCCCATTGGCAGGATTATAACAATAAACTTTAGATGGTGATGCACTTCCATCAGTATACACATAATAAAATATTCTATTATTGAATACTTCTGTGGCTTGTGCCTGATCCTCACCGTGCTGTTTACCATTAACAGTTGCCAAAATAGTATCCTGTGTTGAAGGATCAAAAGGCGTATTCAGTTGCCAGATTATCTGCGTACTGTAATTATCATAGGCATAGCCGGTCATATCGCCCACTGAACTGGGCTGATTCCCCACTGTAATTGCAGTTGTGGTAGAGTCCGATTTCTTAATGCGGGTAACCGTATTCCCACTGCCAGCCCCCTCATTCGCCACCCAGCAATAGGTATCATCTACTGAGATTCCATTAGGATGATTCCCTACGGAAATATTAGTCGTGCTGGAATCTGACTTTGTGATACGGGTAACATTAGCAGAGCCGGCATTCGCCACCCAACAATAGGTCTCATCTGCCGAGACTCCAACGGGCTGGCTTCCCACCGTAATGGTGGTTGTGCTGGAATCTGACTTCTTGATGCGGGTAACAGTGGTAGCACCCTGGTTTGCCACCCAACAATAGGTGGCATCCACTGCGATTCCAGATGGGGTAGCACCTGCGGCAATCGTGATCGTGGTTAGGTCCGATTTTCTGATACGAGTGACATTATTAGATCCCTGATTTGACACCCAGACATAAGTCCCATCAACGGCCATTCCTGTAGGATTAGTTCCAACGCTAATGGTGGTCGTGGTCAAATCTGATTTCTTGATGCGGGTAACGTTATTAGAACCATAATTGGCCACCCAACAATAAATTTCGTCTACCGCGATACCACAAGGATCAGTTCCCACGGCAATTGTAATTGTAGTTAAATCAGACTTATTGATACGAGTAATATTATTAGAAGTCGTATTTTCCATCCAAACATACTTAGGGTCTGTCGCAATTGAGCCCGTGGTAGTACCAACGGCAATCGTAGCCGTAGTGGAATTAGATTTTTTGATGCGCGTGACATTATTAGTCGGTAAGCTTGTTACCCAAACATAATCATCCACTGCTGTTACCGCCAGGTTTGCATAATTATCATATGCATAACCGGTCATATCACCCAGCGAATAGGGATTAGTTCCAACTGCAATCGTGGTCGTGCTTGAATCAAATTTCTTGATGCAGGTAACATTATTGGAGCTGTCATTTGCTACCCAGCAATATGTGGCATCAACCGCGACTCCACGGGGACCAATTCCTACCGTAATCGCGCTCGTGGTTAAGTCCGATTTCTTGATGAGAGTAACATTATTAGAACCATAATTTGCCACCCAACAATAGGTCCCATCTACCGTTACTCCCTGGGGGCTACTTCCCACGGAAATCGTGGTCGTAGTTAGGTCTGATTTCAGGATGCGGGTAACATTATTAGAAGCACTATTTGCCACCCAGCAATAGGTCTCGTCAACCGCAACGCCAAAGGGACAAGTTCCCACGGAAATCGTGGTCGTGGTCAAATCAGATTTCTTTATGCGGGTAACATTATTACCACCACTACCATTATAAGCATTTGCCACCCAGCAATAAGTCCCATCTACCGCGACTCCAATGGGGTTGGTCCCCACGGCAATCGTGGTCGTGGTCAGATCTGATTTCTTTATGCGGGTGACATTATTAGAACCTAAATTTGCCACCCAACAATAGGTCTCGTCAACCGTTACTCCATTGGGGTTAGTCCCCACGGCAATTGTGGTCGTGGTAGAATCAGATTTCTTGATGCGGGTAACATTATTAGAAGCATTGTTTATTATCCAGGCATAATTCGAGTCAACCGCGACTCCAACTGGATTACTTCCCACAGCAATCGTGGTAGTGTTGGAATCAGATTTCTTTATGCGGGTGACGCTATTAGAATTCTGATTTGCCACCCAGACATAGTCATCCACGGCCAGTGTGGCAGCATTATACTCCGCCTGAATATCACCGGCACTCCGGGCGTAGTTGTAGATTTTTACATCATCTATTTGGCCATTAAAGAATTCATTGTAGGCAGTTCTCCATAATCCGATATAAACCGGATAGTTGTTTGTGGTCATCAGGCCGGTATCAGGTTGTTCATCCACCAACACGCCGTTCAGATACATTTTTATATTGACCCCATCGTATGTTCCAACGATGTGGTACCAAGTGTCTTTTACTAAAGTCGTTGGCGAGTGAGCATCATTATTAGTAGGAGTTTCTATCTCAAAATACAAGCCGTAGGTGGAGTAGAAATAAGGGATGAGCATACAGTAATTCATATTACTGGTATCCGTACCTTTACTTATCAAACCCGTATAGTTATTATACAAATCCCAGTTAATGTTCGACCTGCCCCATAGTTCAATTGTCACTTGATTAGAAAGGTCTAAGGTTGAAGAGTCTGGAATGCTCACATAATCATCCACGCCGTCAAAGGATAGCGCCCCTCCTGACCAAGTAGCCCCATTTACCACTCCGTGGTTTCCATTTCCGGAGACATCATTGGCAATCACGCCCGCGCCTTCGTCAAATTTCCAGTGGGCGACGGGTTTCCTCGTATTTAACCACCAGAGGTCATTTCTGCTGCCGGTTGTAGCAAACCCGCCGAACATAATGCCTTTGGCGCCGTCCCAAACGGCTTTATGAACAAATCTATTTGAAGGAGTATCAGCAGAAATACATTTGGTCCAGGCATTAGTCGTATGATTATAAGCCCACAGGTCATTCATATCAACTGGACCGGTATCACGGCCGCCGAAGATAAACATCTGGTTATTGTCCCAGATTGCCGATGGAGCAACTCTTTTCTGGGGCGAGCCGGGTGCGCCGTTGGTTATTTTTTCAGTCCAGGTGTTTAGCGAAGGGTCATACGACCATAAATCGTTCCTGTCGGCGGATGAATCATAACCACCAAACATAACGCATTTTGACCCATTCCAAACAAACGTCGGCATATAACGCCCAACCGGCGAGCCGGGCGTGCCGTGGGCTATCTTCTGGGTCCAGGTGTTGGTGCCCGGGTTATACCACCAAACATCGTTGTAATAAACACTGGCGTTCCAACCGCCGAAAAGGATGACATTAGTGCCGTCCCAAATCATAGAGTGCATGTACCGGCCGGCCGGCGAGCCGGGCGCGCCGTGGGCGATTTTCTGGGTCCAAGTATTGGTGTTGGGGTCATACCACCAGACATCATTCTTGTTCATTGCGCTCCAGCCTCCGAACATTATCACCCTTGTCCCATCCCAGACCATGGTCTGATAGTAGCGTTGGGCAGGCGAGCCGGGCGCGCCGTGGGCTATCTTTTGAGTCCAGGTATTGCTTACCGGATTATACCACCACAGATCGTTTTTGAAAGAAGTGCCATCCTCACCGCCGAACATTATCACCCTAGTCCCATCCCAGACCATATCGTGGCCGTATCTGGCGCTGGGCGAGCCACCGGCGCCCTGTGCGATTTTTTGGGTCCACTGACAGATTACAGCATTATAATCGGCTTGAACCTGTTCCGACGTTCGGGCATAGTTGTAGATTTTTCCTTCATCTATTTGCCCGTTAAAGAAATATCTGCTGTTAAAATCAATGCAATTCTCCACGCCGATAAAAACAGTCCCAGCGATATCATTAAGATTTAACGAGAGCGTCCCCTGTGTCCGCTTGGCGCCGTCAAGATACAAAATTGCCGTGTTGGAATTCCTAACCATTGTTGCACAATGCCATTTGCCATCAGTCACGGACAAGTTGTCCGTCAGGATAAATTCCGAATAGCCGTCCCAGCAGTTAAATTGCAATGCATTTGCCTGAGTGATTCTCAATGCCAACCATTTGTATGGCGGGTGCGTATCGTTTTTAAAGAAAAGACCTTGGTATATGCCGGAAGCTGAAGTTTTAAACCAGCATTGAAGCGAAAAATCACCGCCGTTTAATAAGGATGCGTAATTAAACGACACATAATCATTCACTCCATCAAAAGATAAAGCATCGCCTGACCAGGTGGGGCCATAGACCGTGCCGTTGTTGCCGTAACCGGAGGAATCCCCAACGGTGGTGCCGCAGTTTTCGTTAAACTTCCAGTGGGCAACCAAGGCATTACCAAAAGATTGGGTCGTCACGGTTATGGGCGAACATTGCAAAGATATATTATTGGCCAAGTCAAAAGACACTACGGCATAACTGTAGCTTGCCCCGGACGACAATCCGGTATCCGCGTAATTTGTATTATTTACCGTGGAAATTTGCGTCCCATTCCGGTAAACCATGTAGCCGCTAACGCCGACATTGTCCGTTGATGCATTCCAATACAAGTTTATCTGAGAGGTGGAGACTGCGGTGCCGGTCAGCCCGACCGGAATGCTGGGCGCGCTGGTATCGGCAAGGGTCGTGCCGGTAACCGCACCACATTGAACCGAGATGTTACCGACCGCATCATAGGCCGCAACCGTATAGCCGTAAGCAGTATTGGGCGTCAACCCAGTATTATCGTAGGTGGTTATGGCTGATGAGATGTAAACGCTGTTACGGTAAATCTTATAACCAGTGACTGCGACGTTATCCGTAGAGCCTCCGAAATCAAGTCGAAGGGATGTGCAAGTCGGAGAAGAAACCACAAGAGTTGTCGGGGTACTGGGCGTCTGGGTGTCCACAGCGGCCAGCGTGGTGGCCGTGGCGGTAATACTCGCTGTAGAGTTATTCCCGGCCGCATCATAAGCCAAAAGGTAATAAGTATAAAGGGTCGAGCCTTCTAGTCCGGTATCGCTGTAATAAAGTCCGGTTGAAAGGTTAGCGCACAAAGACCCGTTCCGGTAGACCTTGTAGCCGGTGACAGCAATGTTGTCGGTCGAGCCGGTCCAGGATAGGTTTATCTGGCTTGATGTTACGGCAGTGGCGCTGAGATTTGTCGGAGCCGAAGGCGCGCTGGTATCAGCAAGGGTGGTGCCGGTGACTACGCCGCATTGTGCCGAGATGTTCCCGGCTCCGTCATAGGCAGCAATAGCATAGCCATAAGCAGTGTTGGGCATAAGCCCGGTATTATTATAATATGTAAACGATGTTGAATAAACAAAAACGCCTCCGCGGTATATATTATACCCGGCCACCCCGACATTGTCGGTTGCGGCGGTCCAGGAGACGTTAATCTGGGTGCAGGATGACGGATTGGCGGCCAGCCCGGCCGGAATGCTGGGCGCCTGGGTATCCACCGCAACCGGGGTGGTAGCGGTAGCGGTGATGCTGTCCGCAGAGATATTATTGGCGGCATCATATGCCCGAATGGTGTAGTTATATGTGGTCGAGCCGCTCAATCCGGTATCACTGTATAAGAGAATAGCCGTTACCGTGGCGCAGAGCGATGAGTTGCGGTAGATCTTGTAACCGACCACACCGACATTGTCGGTCGAACCAGCCCAGGTCAGGTTGACCTGACTAGAGGCTATGGCCGTAGCGCTCAACCCGGACGGAACTGACGGTTGGGTGGTATCAGCTGAGGTGGTGCCGGTAACCACACTGCAAATACCGGAAACGTTATAGGCGGCATCATAAGCGGCAACGGCATAGCCGTAAGCCGTTGACGGGGCCAGCCCAGTATTATTGTAATATGTAAGCGAGGTTGAATAGATAAAAACGCCACCGCGGTATATGTTATACCCGGCTACCCCGACATTGTCGGTTGCGACGGTCCAGGAGACGTTAATCTGGGTGCAGGATGCCGGATTGGCGGCCAGCCCTGCCGGGATGCTGGGCGCCTGGGTATCCACTCCGGCCGGCGTGGTGGCACTGACGACATTGCTGTCCAGAGAAATATTATTGGCGGCATCATACGCCCGAACGGTGTAGTTATATATGGTTGAACCGGCTAGGCCGCTGTCGCTGTAAGAAAGCACGACTGCCAGCGTGGCGCAGAGCGATGAGTTGCGGTAGATCTTGTAACCAACCACACCGACATTGTCGGTCGAGCCGGCCCAAGTCAGGTTTATCCGGCTGGCCGACATAGCGGTGGCACTCAGGCCGGTGGGCGCCGAAGGCGCGGCGGTGTCAGCCAGGGTAGACACATTGAGCGTGAGGCTGTTAGCCGAGGCATTGCCTGTCTCGTCACAAGCCGTGACGGTATAAGCATAAGCCGTGGACGGCGTCAGACCGGTATCGAAAAAGTTAGTGGCTATCACCAAGGCTATACAAACGCCGTTGCGATAGACCTTGTATCTGTAGATGCTGACATTGTCGTTGGAGGCGCTCCAAGTCAGGCCTATGGAATTCGAGGTAACCACGCTGGTACCCAGATTGGTCGGTATGGATGGGGCGATGGTGTCGATGAAACTGTGGGTAGTGGCGCTGACGGCCGAACTCTGGGCCGAGGTGTTGCCGGCTCCGTCATAAGCGGCCACTTTGTACCAGTAAGTGGTGCTAGCAGACAGTCCGCTGTTGGAGTAAGAAAGCACAGATGAAAGATTGGTCAAAAAGGTATAAGATATGCCATCCACAGAGCGGAAAATCTTGTAACCGGTCAGCCCTGAACCGCCGGTATCGGTGGAAGTGTTCCAGAACAAGTTTATCTGGCCCGAGGAAAAAGCCGAGGCGGCCAGCCCAGTCGGAATTGAGGGTGCGGCAGTATCCAGTATAGCCTGGGTAGTAACGCTAATTATATCACTGGAAGGCGATATATTGCCTATAGCATCATAAGCGCATACTTTATACCAGTATGTCGTAGCGGCAGATAATCCGAAGTTGGAATAGCTGGTGCCCTGCAAAGAACAAATAGCGGTATAGGTGACGCCATCGGAAGAACGGTAGATATTATAACCGCTGACGCCGATATTGTCCGACGAGGCAAGCCAGGAAAGATTTATCTGGCTGGGGCTAAACGAAACACCGGCTAGGTTGGTCGGCGTGCTCGGGGCGATACCATCCACGATTATGCCCTGGGTGGTAATGCTGGTAGAACTGCTGAGAACGGAGTTATTGGCCTTATCAAAGGCGCCGATTATATATATATACGACGTCCCAGCCGCAAGACCGGAATCAATATAAGATGTAGCCGTGGTTTTGCCTATTTCAATGCCGCCGCGATAAACCCTGTAATAATCAATGCCGACGTTGTCGCTCGAAGCATTCCAGGTTAGCTGTATGGAATAAGCGCTTTGGGCCGTGCCGGTAAAGCTTCCGGGTTGCGAGGGCGGCTCAAGGTCGGAGGCCATGGTGGCCAGGGAGAAATCCTGCTGTTTTTGCTGGCCGGCAGTCAGGGCCGAAATCCCGATTGCATTTGAACCAATAAATCCGTCCGCCTTGGCCGAAGCTATAAATGCCTCGCCGATGGGCAGGCTGACAAACCTGTAATTACCAGTCGAGTCGCTCATAGCCTTGAGCGTCAACTGGTCGTCCAAGCTGACCGGCAGCCTGATATCGGCGATGTAAAGCACCAGTCCAATCTGCCTTAAAAGGAATCCGCCGGAAACAAGGGCCTTTTTACCGCCTGTATATGTAACCTCCAGTTCAACTTTGTAAGCGCCAATCACAAGGGACTGGCCGGCGTTAGTGGCTTCGGTAGCCAACTGGTTCAGAACTATGGAAGGACCGTTTTCCAAGTCCGAGGTAAACCTTGCGCCTGACGGCAATACCAGCATCCATTTATACTGGGTAATGGCGACTCCGGACGGAGGAATAACATAAAAGGTATCATCAGTCAAATCAGATGTAGTGGTTTTATTGTCGTATTTCATACCGCGGATAGACGGGCTGGTCTGCAGGGTAACAATGGCCCCGTAGATGCCGGCTGAGGTCGAGGTGTTAACCACCTGCCCGTATATCCCGCCTAATTGGGTAACGGATTCCGACTCCATAACAAAATTCACGCCATTAACGGTCGCGCCGGGCGAGACTTTGACAAACTGGTTGGACATTTTATAGCCAACGGCCGTAACATTTACGGGCAACAAGGTATCGGCCTTAATTACGGCCACATTTCTAAGGGTATAAGACCCATCCGGTCTGGAATTATCCATGATGCCGCCTCCGAAAACAAACGCACCCCTGATAGGGTTCCCGGCAGTATCCCTTACAAAACCGCTGATAGTGGCGGCGTTGGGCTGGGTCTTTACCCAACACCAAGGCCGAACGCCTTTTAGCTTGGCCGGAGCCACGTCATCCGGGCCGATATGCCCGGCCCATGGGCCGGTGGTAAAAACCTTGCCCTTGCCGGCTGGAGTGGTTATCACCCACTGGTTATTGATGAACTCCATCAATCTGATATCAGCAGTGGATAATTCTTCGGCCCGCATCTGGGAAGGCAGTATAATGTAAGGCGTAGCTTCTTTGCCGGGAGCAAAAGAAACCGCGGCCGGAGTCTTGATATCAGCGCCGGCTAAAAAGACATAACCGTCCGGAATCCTGGGCAGGTTCTCTCCTCTGTGTGTAGGAATCAGTAAAATATTGTCTATATCGTTTGTTACGGCATTGGCCGGCACGGATATCTGACATCTGGGCAACGCAGGGTCGTCAAACGTATTAAGATTGTTATCCTGTAATTTATTAATGCGGCCGACTTTCTTGGGCTTGTTCCTGAGAATAGCGGACGAGTTGGCATCCGTGCCGAAAGTGCTCGTAATGACTTCGACCGACTGGATAGTCTCGGATGAGGTAATAGTAACGGTGATAGCGGCATTTTCAGGAATGCCGGGAACATCATACGAACCGTCTGATTTGGTCTTACCCGAAACAGAATGGTTAACGGCCTTGGAAATGATGCCGGCCTGAACGCTATCACTCCATTCTATGGTAATGTCAGCGTCGCCGACCGGGATGATGTTATCATCAGAGGTCTGCTTATAAACTTGGCCGGAAATGCTCTTGGCCAAAGCGGCACTGGAACCCGTATTAGGATTCTTATCACTCCCGCATAATCCGCCGTAACCCAGGACTAAAAAGGCCATTAATACAAAACTCAGGCTTAATCTGGACCAATTGACTTTTGGCATGATACCCTCCTTTTGTTTGGAGTTATTTTAAGAAAGAATAGACTGCTTTAATTGGATGCAATATAGGCTCATTAGTGAAATCTGTCAAGAAAATATCCCGGATTTGTGAATTATTTTTTGGTAAGAAGTCAAAATATCTTATTGGGTATCTCGACCAGCGCGTGCCGGACAATGATAAAACGGTGGATTTTAGGGGTGAATGACCGCCAGCCCTGTATTTACGCCGGATAAACCTGCAAGCACCGGTTGGGAGGGATCGGCCCGATTCCCGGTCAACCGGGCTTTCATGCACAATTTCTTGTGCACGTGCACAGATTCTTGTGCATGGATCGGGCCGGCCGGGACTTATCTGTCCTTTAATATCTAGGGGTTATCCGGATACTTGCTCCGGTAGGATGGTTCGGTCTGGTAGATGTTTTCGGTGGCGAAGTCGTAAATGCTTCCGCCCAGTCCGACAAACCCGAGCAGATTGCCGGCGCCTCCGCCCAGCAATGCCCAGGGCCCGAGCCACAGGGCCAGGTCTAATACCAGCGACTGGGTGTCTATCTTCTGGCTGACCGCTTCTTTGGGCCGGTCGGTCCGGCCGGGGTTATTCAAACTGGCGCAACCGCCGGTCAATATCCCGGCGCATAAGGCCAGCGCCGCTACCAACATCATCTTGTTTTTCATGAGACCGCCCTTCCTTTCCCTATTTAGACTCTTAGACTCTTTGTTTCCTTATTGATATTAAACCATTCAGGACTGATATGTCAACTATAAATATGCTGGGGGCTTCGTGATACTAACCCAGTGCTTCGCACTGGATAAGTCCTTACCCATGAGGGTTCTTCCCTATAAGCGGGATAGCCTGCGGGCTTGTCTCAAGACCCCTCAGGGTCTAGGGGCAGGAGGCTTCGCTACCCGGTATTGTAACGGGCGGGAGGGGGAAAGTCAAGCATAAATTTCAGATTGGACTGTCTTTCACTTGACAAAGCGGGTATTTTATTTATGAATGAGCAGTCTGAATGTTAACTAGGAACGTATAATTCATACTTGGGTTTATAATGTAGTAATTTATTGGCCCCAGTACCCGTGAGGGTTCTTGTCCCTATAAGCGGGATGCTCTGCGGAGCTGCCCCAAGACCCCTCAGGGTCTAGGGGTACCCGGCAGGTAATTCGTCCCGCCTTTGGGCGGAACTCAAACTGCCGGCCATAGCTAAAGCTATTGTATGTCCGTATTAGACCATATTCGTAATTTCTGCATCATCGCCCACATCGACCACGGCAAGTCGACCCTGGCGGACCGGTTTCTGGAGATAACCGAGACGGTGGAGTCGCGCAAGATGGTCGGGGTGAAGCAGTACCTGGACAGCAACGCCATCGAGCGTGAGCGGGGCGTGACCATCAAGGCCAAGGCCGTGGCCATGCATTACAAGAACTACCAGCTTAACCTGATTGATACGCCCGGCCACGTGGATTTCAGCTATGAAGTGCTCAAGAGCCTGCGCGCCTGCGAAGGCGCCCTGCTGTTGGTAGATGCCACACAGGGCGTACAGGCACAGACCGTGGCCAATGCCCTGCTGGCCCAGCAGGCCAACCTGCTGATTATACCGGTGATTAACAAGATAGACCACCCCACGGCCATGGTGGACATCATCAAGGAGGAAATGAAAAACACCCTGGGCGTCAAGCCGGAGGATATCTTCCTGGTCAGCGCCAAGGACGGCACCAATATCGAGGAATTGCTGGACGCGGTGATAGATTTCGTGCCGCCGCCCATAGGCGAACCGGACAAACCGCTCCAGGCCCTTATTTTCGACTCGGTCTATAACGAGTTCCGGGGCGTGATTATCTACGTCCGGCTTATGAACGGCACCATCAAGGCCGGTGATTTCGTGCGGATGATGCGGACCAAGGAGAATTACGAGGTTGAGGAGGTGGGCAAGTTCAATCCGGGCATGTTCAGCACCCAGAAGCTGACGGCCGGCGATGTGGGCTACATCATCGCGGGCATCCGCAATATCCGCGACGTCAAGGTGGGCGATACGGTGACCCATAAGGAAACCACCAGCGTGCCGGCACTGCCCGGCTACCTGGAGCCGCTGCCGATGGTCTTTGCCGGGTTTTACCCGACCAACGACACCGAGTTCAAGGACCTGCAAAGGGCGCTGGACCGGCTGGGCCTGAACGACGCTTCGTTCTCGTTCGAGCCGGAAACATCCGAGGCCCTGGGCATGGGATTCCGGTGCGGTTTCCTGGGCCTGTTCCATATGGAAATAATCCAGGAACGGCTGGAGCGCGAGGAGAAGGCGCAGTTAATCCGGACGGCGCCGAACGTGCCCTACGAGATAGTAATGAACGACCACAATCATATGCGCACCATCAAGATTGAAAACCCGGCCATGTTCCCGGACGACGTCCAGGTAAAGGAAATCCGGGAGCCGATAGTCCGGGTCAAGCTGATTGTCCCGGTTGACGCCATCGGCACAATGATGCAGTTGTGCGAAAACCGCCGGGGCAAGCATATCCGGACCGAATACATCAGCCAGATTCGGGTAATCCTGAGCTACGACATGCCGCTGGCCGAGATTATCTACGACTTTTACGACAAGCTCAAATCAGCCACGCACGGCTACGGCACGATGGACTACGCCCTGATGGGCTACCAGCCGGCGGACATCGTCAAGCTGAGGATACTGGTAGGCGGCAAGGAAGTGGACGCCTTTTCGGCTCTGGTGCATATGGACCAGGCCGAATCCAAGGGCCGGCGGATTATCCAGATACTCCGGGAGCGGATACCGCGGCACCTGTTCCAGATAGCGCTGCAGGCGAGCATGGGCAAGCGCATCGTGGCCCGTGAGAATATCGCGCCGATGGCCAAGAACGTCACCGGCAAGTGCTACGGAGGCGATATCACCAGGAAACGCAAACTCTGGAACAAGCAGAAGGAAGGCAAGAAGAAGATGAAGAGCATCGGGATGGTGGACATCCCGCAGGACGCCTTCCTGGCCGTGATGGAAACAACCAAATAAAAGGTATTTATTTATGAGTCTCAAGCATTCGCTGGAATGGGCCCGGAGCAACCTGGAAATCTTCATCGTGGCTTTTGTCATGGCCATGCTGATAAGGTGCTTTTGCATCGAGGTCTTTAAGATTCCCAGCGGCTCGATGGAGCCGACCCTGCACGGCGATATGGCCAACGGCGACCGGATTATCGCCAACAAGTTCGGCCTGTATTTCCACCAGACCAAGCGGTTTGACGTAATCCTTTTCAAGTATCCGCTAAATAAATCGACCAACTTCATCAAGCGCGTGGTCGGCCTGCCCGACGAGGAGTTGCTCATCCACGGGGGCGACCTATATTCCAAACCGACCGGACGGGACAAATTCACCATCACCCGTAAACGGCTGGACACCCAGCAGGCCATGTGGATACCGGCCTATGAATGGGACGGCGCCGAGGGCGTGTTCCGGGATGAATGGGATGTGGCCAATTACGGGGATAAGTTCGCGGTCCGTGACGGCAGGCTGTCATTCACCAACAGCGAGCTGAGCTACCGCCGTAATGTGCGAGACCATTACCCGGACGGACGTGGCGGGCGGAACATCGTGCCGGACATAAAACTGGCCGCCCGGTTCCGGATGCCCGAGGCCGGCGCTGAGCTGAAGCTGTCGCTTAACACCGTCAACGGCGGATTTACGCTGTTCCTGCGGACCGGGGAGAACTCGCTGGCCGAATACAAGACCTCGACGCCGCCCACTTCGCAGTCCTTCATACTGAATAAGGTCAATGTCAAGGAGGCAAAGGACCACCTGGTTGAGTGCATGAATTTCGACGGGATGATTTGCGTCCTGCTGGACGGCAGGGAAATATTCCGGCATAGTTATATGGAAGATTTCGACGATGTGACCCGGTTTTTCGACAACAAGATATCCATCGGCGCCAATGCCAAAGAAGTGACGCTGTGGGATTTGAGGATACTCCGGGATGTCTATTATTCGGGCGATTATGATTACAGGAGCGTATTCAAGGAGGACAAGCCCGTGTTTATCCCCAAGAATAAATACGTCGTCTTCGGCGATAACGTCCCCAACAGTAAGGACAGCCGGTTGTGGACGAAGAAAATTATTACCCTTAAAGACGGGCGGGTTATTGAATGCGATCCTGAACCTCGTTTTTTTAATGATGATCAGGCCGCCGGACTATTACGAATTCAACGCATTGAGGCGGAAAACCGTGGTGGTGATATCTGGGGCCTAACTTACGAGATTAAATATGCTGATATTGTTGATATAAAAGAGGAAAATTCTATATTTGTCGATAAAGATGAGATTTTTGGATGCGGAATTATGGTTTATTGGCCCCCTAAAAGGGTTAAAATCATCAATTAAGGCAAAAAGATTATAAACCTGATTTCCACAGAAGGGAATATAAGCTCTTAATAAATATTAAGTTATGAATAATGGCCTGAGAGGGCTGTTTTGGGCTCAATTACAGGCATTACCAGGAGAAGTTAAGATATATAACTGCATATAATATATGCAATTATATAAAAAAGTTTTCCACATTCAATATCTCATTATAATATAATGAGTTATGAAAGAAATAATCTTGAAATGTGATAACTTGATATAGAGAAAGTTATCCACAAATTATCAACAGATAAAAACACATAAAAATATGCTGTTAAGAGTCGAGAAACTGGTAAAGATGTATCACAAGCGCGAGGTGGTAAAAAGCATCAGCTTTGATATCGGCAAGGGCGAGATAGTCGGGCTTTTAGGCCGCAACGGGGCCGGGAAAACGACCACTTTCAGGATGATTATCGGGCTGGTTTTGCCTACATCCGGGACGGTTTATCTCAATTCTAACACATCCGATACCCAGGAACCGGGCGAGGAAAACTGGATAGACATCTCGCAATTCCCGATTTACAAGCGGGTCCGGCACGGGATGGGTTATCTGCCCCAGGAGCACTCGGTATTCCAGAATATGACCGTAGCGGAGAACCTGCTGGCCATATTGGAGACGCGTCCGATAAGCAAGGGCCGTCAATTCTCCGAAGCCGGGCGGTTGTTGGAGGAATTCGGGCTGAGCAGCCTGTCGCGCCAGAAGGCCTATACCCTGTCGGGCGGCGAGATGCGCCGCCTGGAAATCGCCCGCTCGCTGATTACCCAACCGGCGCTGATACTTCTGGACGAACCGTTTTCGGGCATCGACCCGATTGCCGTCAACGAGATTCAGGAAATCATCAGGCGGCTGCGGGCCAAAGGGCTGAGCATACTTTTAACCGACCACAACGTCCGGGAGACCCTGGCCGTGACCGACCGTTCGTACATCATCGACGAAGGCCAGATACTCAGCAAGGGTTCGCCCGACGAAATAATGAAAGACCCCATCGCCCGGAGCAAATACCTGGGCGAGAAGTTCAAGATGTGATGAAAATCATATACGCGGCGTTATTGGGCTGGCTTATCCCCGGCGCGGGACACTGGCTCTACGGCAAGAAGCTCAAGGCCTGGCTGATTTTAGAGCTGGTGGTATTAACGCTTATCATCGGGATTATCCTTTCCGATTTCCGGAGTATCCGCTTTTACGACAACCCGTTTTATTATCTTTCCAAGTTCGGCTGCGGACTGGTGTTCCTAATTTCGCAGCTATTCACCAGTTTTACCCCGGCCGGCCGGATTCCCATGGCTTATCACGATATCGGGCTGCTTTTCGTGTCCATAGGCGGCGCGCTCAACCTGGTCGTGCTGTTGAGCCTGTTCCAGCCGCCGGCCGCGGAAACCACGAAGAAGGAAAACAATTAAACCATGCTGTATTCTTTAACCGTTATCGGCCTGTTCGTCCTTGCCACGGCTATCATTTCGACCGGGTTGGGGCTGAGCATTGCCTCGGACAATCCGCGCGACATCATCAAGACGGCCTGGAAGAATTTCCGGCTGCTGTGCATATTGGTAATCGTCATCTGCATTGCCGCTTTAATCATCAATCATTAGATTATGCCCAAGCTCAAACTGCGCTCGCCGGCCAAAGTCAACCTTTACCTGAAAGTGGCCGGCAAACGGCCGGACGGATACCACGAGCTGGAAAGCATATTCCAGACCATCGGCCTTTCGGACCAGCTGGAGATTTCAGAGTCCCGGCGCGGAATAAGCATCACCACCGATGATGCCGGGCTAAGCACCGGCAAGGATAACCTGGTTTACCGGGCGACCGAGCTGTTCAAGCGGGAGTACCATATCAGGCAGGGCGTGCGGATTTCCCTGACCAAGCGCATTCCTGTGGGCGGCGGGCTGGGCGGCGGGAGCAGTAATGCCGCGTCGACGCTGACCGGCCTTAACCGGCTGTGGAAATTGGGCCTGTCCCGAAGCGAGCTGGCATTGCAGGCGGCTAAAATCGGCTCGGACGTGCCTTTCTTCATCTACGGCGGAACGGCGCTGGTCAAGGGCCGGGGCGAGATAATCTTTCCGCTGGCAATAAAACAGGATTTCCATTACCTGCTCATTTTCCCGGGGTTCCCGGTGCCGACCAAGAATATTTACCGGAACCTGAAGCTACTGCCGGCTAAACCCGATAATAATATCAACACTATAATCCAATACTTGACCGCCGGCGATATAAAACAAATATCCCGGCTGATGCATAACGACCTGGAACCGGTGGCCCTGAGATTATACCCGGAACTAATGAAGACCTGGCAAACAGTTAAACGGATTGCCGATCCGGGCGTGATGGTTTCCGGCAGCGGCTCAACGATATTCAAATTATGCTCTTCATCCCGGGAAGCGCTGAGGCTGGCAAAAGAGTTACGCCGGAACCTCTCGGCCGGGAAACCGGAAAGCCGATGCGATATTTTCACATCCAGATACATCCCTGATAAATAACTAACGAACTTACGGTTTGATTACCGGCATCAGGCTGTGGCCTTCGGGGAAAACCAGGATGCGGGCATTATCGGGAAGGGTTGAAAGCAGTTTATTCAGGACTGACTGCGGATTTGCCGCCGGCTTAAGTTTCATCTTCTTAAGAAGGCTGACGGGAATCCTTGAATGGATATGTATGTCGAATTTCCGGGCTTTTATCAGAGAGCACATCGCTGTCTGTCCTGAAACGACATATTTTCCCCGAAGCTGTTGTTCCATTTTAGCGGCAGTACCGTATTTGAGATAATCCACAAAAATATCCGAACCGACACCTTCCGGGCACTCGGCCAGGACAAGCATACTGCCGCCTGTTTTTAAGGCCTTGGAACAATGTTCGATGGTCTTGTGGGCCTGAATATAGTTGATATCGGTCGGATAACCTCCGGCCGAGGCTACAACCAGGTCAGCCGGTTTTTTCAGGATTACCCGCCCGAATGAATTGACAAAATCGCAGCCGGACCGGTGTGATTTTATGATATCACCGCCGAACACTTTTATGATATCTTCGTGGTGATTAACGACCAGGTTGACGGCAAAGCTGACTTTAAACATCCGGGCCGCCTCAATCATATCTTCGTTAACCGGATTGCCGGACATCTGTCCCAGCGCAGCCATGGGATTCTTGCCTTTACCGGGTAAGCGGTTAAGCACCAGGCTGTGGTTCTGATTGATGGCGTCATATCCGGCGATACCCGGAAGAATCATTTTGCGCCCGCCGGAAAACCCGGCGAAATAATGGTACTGGACCACACCCAAGGTGATAACCTTATCCGCTTCGGCCGCCCAGCGGTTTATTTCCAGCCTAGTGCCGAATGAGGTCCGGCCGATATAAACCAGTTCATCTTTATTGCGGCAATCGTGGTCGACTATCCTGATTTTACCGTATCTATTGCGCCCGACGATTCTTTTTATCTCCGCCTGTTTATGGGCCGAGTGCAGTCCCCGAGCCAGGATAACGGTTATGTTTTTAAGCGGCACGCCGATTCCAGCCAACCGCCGGATAAATATATTTAGTATCAAATCGGTCCCGCAGCGCCGGGTCTTGTCCGGAACCACAATAGCGATTTTATCATCGGGCCGGAAAATCTTATTGAACGGCTTGGTGCCGGAAGAATTATCCAGCACCCGGCTTACGGCCGATATGATATTTTTAACGGGCGGTATCGGCCGGGCCCGCAGCACGGTGCAACCCGGCCGGGCCGGAAGATTCAGTTTTATGGAGCTTTTGCCGAAAGGCATTATCATCGGTTTCATAGGCTTGTTGCTTTTATTCCTTTTTCCCTGAGCAGGGCGGCGAATACGCCGTCGCCTTTTATCAAGCGCGCAGTGTTCGGGTTTTTCGAGCCGCGGAAATAGACCCGGCCGTAACCGCAGGACGGGCTGCGTGATTTCAGATAAGATTTGGTTATGCCGACATATTCCAACAGTTGTCCGGCCCTGAAGGCACCCTTAATGAATTGTCCGGTTACACTGCGGGTTTTAGAGCGCACTCCGGCCCTGCCCCGAAGCACGTCATGCCCGTCCAATTCGCCGGTATTTCTGCTCTTAAAATCAATGGGCGTTATCTGGGCGGGCAAGCGCGGGGTCTTCAATAATCCCAGTTTTTCAGGGCATATTATCAGAACCGGTTTCCCGCGAAGGGTTGCGGCCAGTGAATGATTCAGGGAACTGCCGCCGTCATAGCGGGATTTAATACCCAGTAAGCAGGCGCTGACCAGATAATATTTCATGGGAGTCCGACCTGAATTAAGACATCCGATTATTATGACTCAAGAATCTTGATGGCCGATTCCATATTAGCGGTGACAGGAAAAATCTGGGTAAGACCGAGCAGGTCAAAAACCTCTTTAACCGGGGGTGTCGGCCTGATGATAACGATATTCCCGCGGTTTTCCTGGGCGATGCCTATAGCTCCGATGAAAACGCCCGCTCCGGCGCTGCTGATGTAATCAACGCCGCTCATATCGACCACCAAACGGTAAATCTTGCTGTCAAAGAAATTATTAATCGCCTGCTCCAGCTGCTCGTATGTATAGGCGTCGAGAAAACCTTTAAGGTTAAGCGCGACGATGCCGTTAGGCAGATTTTGCGTACTAATGGAAAATTCACTCATCTTAATATCCTCCTACATTGACCTATGATTTAGCTTTATACTTAACCAACACCAAATGATTTTGTCCATCTTTTGATGAATATTTAACTTCGTCCATCACCTGGCGGATAAGGAAAATGCCCAGCCCGCCTTTCTGCCGGCTCCGGATGCATTTAAGAATATCCGGAATTTTCACTTTATCCGAATCAAAAATCTTGCCACCATTGGTAATTTCCACCTGGAATCGTTCCCGGGACGACGCCACATGGATATCAATGGAACCGACCTTCTTATTTTCATAAGCATGTTCAATAGAATTACTCAGCGCCTCATCAACGGCTAAGACTATTTTATTTTCTTCGGCCGGGTTTAACTTGCTGAGCTTTACCAACCGGCTTATAAATTCCCGCGCGACTTTGAGCAGCCGGATGTCGCTATTTATCATCAAACGCTCGGTGAATTCCTCCGACATCTTGCTGCCTTTCTACTGCTGTTTTGAACATAAGGCCTTCTAGAACATACGGTAGTTTCGCCTGATTCAAGGGCATATTATTGCTTTTGCTGGTAATCCGGTGCGGAGTGATCTCGATTAAAACCATCCGCGGACCGGCCCGATTCATCATTTCACGCGACTTCGGGTCGCTGGAAGGGTCTTTTATCTGTGCGGTTATCTCTTCAATCTTGGTGTAATCGGAGCTGTTGAAAGCGGCCATGTATTTATTCATCAGCAGGCTTATTTGGGCGGAATCTTCAATAAGTTTGGCTTCGCCGAATATATTGACGCTGACCCATTTAGTCTTGGTGAAACGATCGACCGAAAAACTGATCCGGGGATTATTTTTCATATCCTCGATCTTCTCGCCCCAGTTCTTGGAATGAAGATACAGCTTCCCGTTAAAATAGGCGTAATTAACCGGGACCGAATAGGGGTAATCTTTACCCTGAACATTTATTCGTCCGGCCGAACAGGAATAAAGAGCCCATTTTACAGTATCTGCGGGTAGGATTCCCTGGAACACCTTCGCGTCTTCTTCCGATAAAGGGTTATTTACCGGTGCAGGTATCATATTTTCATCCGCCAGGTAAGGCATCTTGGGTAACCATTCCTTGGGTATTCCCAACAACCGGCTGGTTACTTTTTCGGGAACTATTTCCACCATAATCATCGGAACTTCGGGCATCTTTGCCATCGCGCCATCGGGCGGAATCACTTTTATATCGGACGCCTTCTGTTCTATCTCGTCCGGCGCGCTCATATAGGCCAGCCGGAAACGGGCCATAGCCATGGCTTTATCTTCAGCATTATGAATTATATTAGCCTGTCCGAATATGTTTATGCTAACCCAGCCTTCATCTTCCTTATAACGGTCTACCGTAAAAAGCACTTTTTGATTATTCTGGATATTGGTTATTTTCCGGCCGCTCGGCGTGGAATGGATATAGATTCGCTCTTTGCAGTAACCGAAACTTACCGGCACTGAATATGGATACTCGGAATCTACCGTCAGGATGCGGCCGTTCGAAGATGAATGCAGGATGAACTCCACATTCTCCCACGATAACTCGCCCTTATAATATGAAGGGGTGATCAGGTTTTTGGCAAACTCTTTGAGGGCGGGCTGAACTGATACGGGTTTTGTCGGCTCGACCGGGCCGGATGCGGAACTGGTACATCCATATATAGCGGTAAAAAATACCAGCAATGCAACCAACGCTTTCCGCATTATCAGCTCCTTTAAAATAGTCTTTTTATGTTTACTATGGAATCCGCCGTCTGTCAAGAAATATCCTGAAATTTGGCCGGTATCAGCGAAAAATCGGGTGTTTACAAACTTTTCAGCGCATTTCGTTAAGACATTTTTCGATTCGGCTCAGACCCTGGCGGAGCAGTCGTTCCTTTATCCCAAACCCGATTCTGATGTGTCCAGGCGTTCCGAAGAAATCACCCGGCACAACCAGCGTATCATAACGCTTATAAAGACGGTTGATAAACTTGAAAGCATCCAACCCAACAGGCAGTCTGATGAAACAAGTGATACCCCCGTCTGGCGGGCACCAGGCAATCTTTTTCCTTTCCGGAAGGTGCTGCTGCTTATATTCCTGATCAGCCATCCATTCCTTCATTATCTCCAGACTGTTACCAATTATCTTCCTGGTTCGTTCAATAAGAGTATTGATTCGCCTGAGGCAGAAAAGCGCAATCATCTGGGCCGGATAGGCGTCACTGGCCGTCATATAATCATAAGTCCGCAGGAAACGGTAAACCAATTTCGGTTCGGCCATAAGCCAACCGGCCCGCATGTAACCCAGACCATAGACCTTAGTCAGGCTGGAAAGCGTTATGACATTAGGGCTCCGCGTGAAAAGCGGCGCTGGTTTTTGCTTAAGCGTTTTCTGGACAACCAGGAAATCACGGTAAATCTCGTCCACGGCCAAAAGCACGCCCTTCTTTTCAGCTATATCGATTAATCCTTCCATTACATCATCATCCATGGCTATGCCGGATGGATTATGCAGGTTGGTTGTCAGAATCAATCTGGTTTTAGAAGTGATTAACCTTTTTAATTCTGCCGGATCAGGTTGATAGCGGTTTTCCATGCGCCGCGGCAAAAGTTTTATAACTGCACCCATAGATTCGGCCGCACGGCGTATCGGTTCATACGAAGGCGATTCAATAATTACCTCATCACCGCTTTCTAACAGCGCGGCGCAGGCCATATAGATAGCCATATTGGCTCCACCAATCAGGGCGATATTATCCGGGTTGACTTTATAATATCCGGCTACCGCCGCTTTAAGGCTTCGCGGCCCGTAATAATCCCCGTCGTGCCCGAATAAATCCATATGCTTCAAGCTGAAACCCATCTTCAAAAGCTCTTTCATGGTCACGGACTCTATGCCGCTGATCATTAACGGATACTTAACCTTGCTCAATGGCAGCATCTTTACCCATTCGATATGCTCTGTTTTTATAAGCTTTTTCATTCTTACCTTCCTTTTATTATTTTTGTCCGTTCTATAAAATTCATGTAATCTTCTTTGGTATCTATCCCATAATGAGCGTCTTTCGCCAAAATTACTTTTATCCGGAACCCGTTATCCAACGCCCTTAACTGCTCCAACCGGTTGGCAATTTCTGAAGGAGTCGGCGCCAGGCTCGTAAATTTTATTAAAGAACGCCTTTTATAACCATAAACACCAAGATGGCGGTAAACTTCGCTTGTTGTAATATTTTTTAGAGATTCTTTTTTAATCACTCGCTTGAACCACAACGCAAAGCCGTGTTTATCTAATTTGACTTTAACCTTATTGAAATCAACCAGGTCTTTTTTATATCCGATTGGGCAGGCCAGAGTTGTCATATCAACACCGGTTTTATGCAGGCCGTCAATCATCCGGTCAACATCTCCGGGATTTATCTCCGGCTCATCGCCTTGAACATTAATAATGTAAGGAATTTGGCCGGCTGGCATTGATCTGACAACTTCGGCAATCCGCTCGGTACCGCAGGTATGTTTCGGAGAAGTCATCCGCACCTCGGCGCCGAAACTCTGAGCCGCTTTTTTGATCCGCTCATCGTCCGTAGCAATTATTATTCTGGATACATTACGGCATTTCTTGACCTGCTCATAAGTATGCTGAACCATGTATTTGCCGGTTTCTTTAAGAAGCGCTTTGGCAAATAATCTGGTCGATCCGTATCGGGCAGGAATAATAACTACGGCTTTTATCATTTCAACCTTTCGCTAAGAGAATCAACCATGACTTGAACTTCTTTATCATCAGGCATTAATTTAAGATACTTTTCCAAAGCATCCATCGAGCGCTGGTAGTTGCTTAACTTATAATAAGTGACGCCGAGATTCCTCAAAATATCAGCGTACTCCTTGGGTGATTTCCCGGAGGCCGATTCAAGCGCCCGTTCCATATCAGCGGCCGCTTCGCCGTATTTAAGCAACATCGCGTAAGCTATACCCCGGTTATGAAACATATCACACGATTGCTTAATTTCCAAAGCCTTGTCGTAGTAACTTATAGCTTCCGGATACCTTTTCATGTTGAAGTAAATCAATCCGCTATAATAATATGCCTTACTCAAATTTTCCTTTTCTATTTTCTCCTTGGCTTTAATCGTGATGACACTCTCAAAATCATTGAGCGCCTGATCAAACTGCTGAAGCTTATAAGAAGCCACCCCTCTGTTAAGATAAGCATCGATGTAATCCGGGGCGAGTTCGCTCACTAAATCAAAATTCTTCCTGGCCTCAGCGTATTCTTCCAGATTAAGATAAGCCACACCGAGATTAAATAAATTAATCGGGCAGTCAGATTCAAGACGCACAGCCTGGCGCAAGTCTTTGGCCGCATCAATATACTCCCCCGTCTTGATATATCCCACACCCCGGTTCTTATAACTATCCGCAAACCCAGGGGCCAGTTTTATGGCATTACTAAAATCATCCATGGCTTCTTTATCCGCATTACGTTTTTTGAGGTAATCCACACCGCGGTTATATAAAATCAACCCGATGAATTCTTCTTTAGAAAACTCTTTGAACCGCATTTTAACCGGGAAGCTATATTTAAGCTCCTCGCTGACTGTCTCGCGGGTCTTTTTCTCATAGTTTTCATTTGAAATCTCAGCACCGTTAGAAGTTGGTTCAATATTCCTGTAGCTAACCTCCCCAGAATAATATCTTAGAAAAACATGCTGAGGTATAACCACGGCCCGGAGCGGCAGGTTAAGACGTTCGGCTAAGCACCAGTATAACGTAGTCAGCCCAAGACAATTACCATTAAGATTATCCAAAACTTTATTAAGCAGGAATTTGTCGCGGTTTATTTCAATCGGCTTACCGGTATTACTATTTTCCTGGATGACCGATTCGGCGTGTATTTTAATATTCTTATAGAGGTACTTATTAATGGCCAAAATTATGCTTTCCTGCTCTGATTTTCCCCGGAGCTCTGTTTTTAAGGAATTCCTGATGTCTTGAGCCATCTCATCAATTTTGGCAAGGTACTTTTTAGTGTCAATATCCGAATAAACTGTGGAAGCAATAATCAGGGATGTTTCAGCCAGATCAATCTCTTTGTCCGGCACGGAAGCCGTGGATAAGCGATCGATGATTCTTTGTTCTGCTTCGCTTACCTCCCCATAACAAACCAGGGACAGAATAAACAACCACGAAACAGCTAAGGCATATTTCATTTTATATAATGCTATAAACCGACAAACCGATTGTCAATCTAATTTTACCGGAAGAGTCTGCCCGTCAAACTATTCGTAACGCAAGACATAACCCTTACCAGGTATCTGCCTGACCAGCTGTTTTAGCTCCATTGTCAAAAGCATACTGGAAATAATTGCGGCTGGCAGCCCGCTAGCATCTATGATATCATCTATATGCCGGGGTTCATCTTTGGTTAACTTTGATATTATCAACTCTTCTTTGTAATCAAGCGGTTTTCGGGCTATCCTGTTCCGGGCTGCTATTGCCTTATCTGCAGCCGGGCTTTTAGAATAAGACAGTAATGTAATTTCATCCAGAATATCATCCACATTCTCCACCAGCTTGGCGCCCTGCTTGATAAGTTTATGGCAGCCATGGCTGAACGGACTGTCGATTTTCCCCGGCACGGCGAATATTTCGCGCCCCTGGTCCAGAGCCAGATCAGCCGTAATTAAAGCACCGCTTTTAAGCGGCGCTTCGACCACCACCACGCCCAATGACAAACCGCTGATAATCCGATTCCGAGCCGGGAAATTCTGGCTCAAAGGCGGAGACTGAATCGGAAGTTCTGAAATCAAAGCTCCGCCCGATTCAATAATCCGTTCAGACAGCTTTTTATGTTCTGGCGGATAAATCCGGGACAAACCATTGCCTAACACCGCAACGGTATAACCGCTCTTGCATTTAAGGCATCCGTTATGAGATGCGGCATCAACCCCACGGGCTAAACCGCTCACGATGCAGAAACCGTATTCGGCCAGTGCGTAACTCAACCGACTAGCCTGGGCTTCACCATAAAGCGTCGCCCGTCGGGAACCAACCATACCTATGGCAAAACCATCTTTAGATAAAACTTCCTTAATAGCTCCTTTAACATAAAGCACCAGAGGATAATCAAATATATTTTTAAGGTTCTCGGGGTAATTATCATCCTCACAGGATATGATTTTAATATTATACTTCCCGGCTAACTCCATTTCTCGCTTGCCCATTTCGTCTTTAAAAGCTTCTTTTACCTGTTCAGCGCGCTGCCGGCCCATACGCGGAATCGAAGCTATATGCGAAACAGAAGCGTCGGCTATATTCTCAATACTACCCAGATGGCTGATGAGCCGCTCGTAAAGGACTGATCCGATACCACTAACGCTGTTAATAGTTAACAGATATTCCAGACGGGTCATATTTTCATTCATTGGAATAACCCACGGGTATTATATAAAAAGCGCTCAAGTTGTCCGGCAAGCTCAAAACCTCGTTCACCTTTTCGTCGTCAAACGCCCCGATCATCACGGTGCCCAGACCCAAAGCAACGGCTTCAAGTGATATATTCTGTCCGATATGCCCAACCTCCATGGCTACATATCGCGAAGCGCGATCGCCATAATGCTTGGCGCACTTAGCCACATCGCCAGCTAAGACAATATCCACCGATGCCTGAACGATATAAGACTGGCCGTAAGCCGCTTCGCCTAGTAACTTTCTCGTATCACCAGTCTTAACCTGTTTTAATGAATGGCTCTTAGCTATGTATTGATAAATCCCGGCCTTATCCAGCACATAGACCTCCATCGGATAGACGCCTCCGGCTGACGGCGCATTGCGGGCCATAAACTTTTTACGCGGATTCAAACCCTGAGCCGACCAGAGTAACTGCGACAACTGCTCCGAAGTCAATTCGTCAGACTTATAAGCACGCACTGAATGACGCTTTAATATAGCCTCTTCCAAAGACATTGTCCCGGTGTTTTTCGGAGCCGGTAAAGTTATTTCTTTTGAATTCTCAGCAGCCGTAGGTTTTTCATCAGCGCCAAAAGACATGACAAATACCGAAATTGATATGAGTACAATTATGCCCATAAGCAAAATCTTTTTCATAGCATCTCCTTAAACTAATCAATTAACCAGTCGGTTATTTACCGCTCGATAAAGCAATACCAGAATTGCACCTGCCAGGTAAATCGCAAATATGGCCAGGCATAATCTGGGCAAAAAATAACCGTACTGAACGAATATTGTTTTCCCCTGTCCTTTTTTGATTTCGCCTTTAATCACACCGGTAGCCAGGTGATCAATCTGAGCTTCTACTTTGCCACTTGAATTGACAATCATTGAAATGCCTATGGCGGCTGAACGAAGTATCGGACGACGAGTTTCAATAGCCCGGAACGGGATAATTGATGCGTGATGCCGGTGCGATAATCCACCCCAACCACCCATTTCGGCGGTTGGCATAACAATAAAATCAACATCTTTCCTGGCTAACCGTAACTCCAGGTTTGTAAAAGCGGCCTCGTAGCATATTAGCACGCCAACTTTAGCAATCGGAGAATCAAATATCCCTGATTTCGTTCCCGGTTTAACCATAGTTTCAACCAGCTGGACCGGAACCTGCTTGGCATATCGCCCGATGACTTCACCCTGAGGCGAAAACATTACGGCCAGATTAGAAAACCTAGCCTGGTCGTCAGCTTCCTCAATCGTACCGGTTATCAGATATATTTTCTTATCTCTGACCAACGCCTCTATTAAACTGCGTTTCTTCGGTGCTGAAACCAAATTCATATCCGCCCTCTCGGGCCAAACTACAATACTTTCCTGTTTACCGCCAACCGCGTCGTTGGTCATCCTGATATAATTGTCCACCGACCCGAACATATCCTGCACTACCGCGACCGGTATGCGCATTGACAAATCTTTATCAAGATATTTAGGCAAATAGGTGTTTTTATAATTGCCGTATGTAATAAGCCATACGAATATAACCGCAACAATGCCCCATAATCCCCACAGCCATATCCGCCGCCTGATTCGCTCAAAAACAAACCAAGCAATAACGGCGTTAACCGTAACAATCAAAAAGGTCAGCCCGTAAACCCCGAAAATATCGCAGGCCTGAATAAGAACATTATACGGAGCCTGAGAGTATCCCAAACTCAACCAACCGAATCTGAGGTAGTAACCTTCCGAGCGAAAATATTCTATCCCAGTCCAGAATATCGGTATAAAAAAGAATGCCTTTCCCAATCCAATACGCGATGCCAGAAACCACATGAAAATGGCAAAAATAAAAAGGTAAATAGAGAAAAGATTCAGCACCACCCAACCAAACAACCCAAACGCCTCGATGAAGAATGACAGTGATACTGAATAAAATACAACTCCGGTAATCAGTGCCGATAACCCGGCTATTTTCCATGAAGGAGAGCTGAATATGGCTACAAAAATCGGCACCAGCGCCACCCAGCCAATAATTCCAAAAGATAACGGCGGGTAGCTTATAACCAGAAGCAAACCTGATAACGCCCCGAGCAATAGCCTAAACCAACCGGTCTTATAAATATAATGAGCTAAAGAATAGTGAGGCGCCCGAGAAATGACAGCCTCTTCGTTCAAGGGGGTAGTTATTTTATTTTCTGTTTGGTCCATAAATCAGCTGACGTAGTGATTTTGATATTGTTCGCCGAACCCTCAATTATATAGACCATCGCCCCAATCGACTCAACTATTCCGGCATCATCAGTATAATCAGCCAGATTGCTCTTTCTGAGACTGTACGCCTTTAATATAATATCTTTCCTGAAACCCTGGGGAGTCTGAGCCGCCCAGAGAATATTCCTGGGGATAGTCTTTTGAATACGCAATCCTTTGGCAACTGATTTTATCGTGTCCGTTACCGGCCTGGCCAGAATAGCCGCGCCTTTATCACGAGTCTTATTAATAACTTTAACTATGTCTTCCTTGGCAATGAACGGCCTGGCGACGTCGTGAATCAAAACTATATTAATATCTTTATTGATATTCTTAAAAGCATTATGAACAGAGTGGCTCCTGGTCGCGCCGCCTATGACTATCTCTATCTGTGCATTATATTTTGAAATAAGCGGTTTGACAAGCCGGTTTGCCCGTTCCATATCCCGCGGATGCGCCGCTATAATAATCTGGCTGATTTGCGGAATCTTCAGGAACGCCTGCAGGCTGTGCAGAAGAATCGGCTTCCTTCCCAAAAGAAGATAGGGTTTATGAACCTTGCCTTTCAGTCGGGTGCTTGAGCCGGCGGCAACGATAATAGCTGCAACTTTCATTTTATTCCGATTTAAGAGGCCTCTTTATCAAGTCCTTTATGGCTCTCTTCAGGTTTTTATTCTTAAATAAAATATTAGCCACCTCTTTAGTAATGGGCATCTCAACCTTATGTTTGCCGGCCAGCTGTAAAGCGGCTCTGGTGGTCCAGACGCCTTCGGCCACCTGCTCCATTGAATCAATAATCTGTTTCAGTGTTTCACCCTTGCCAATGCGTAACCCGACGGCCCGATTGCGGCCGTGCGGCGAGATGCAGGTAGTAATCAGGTCACCCATACCGGCCAAACCAAAGAATGTTTCTTTCTTGGCTCCCATAGCCGCGCCCAGCCTAGAAATCTCCACCATCCCGCGGACCAGCAGCGCTGATTTGGTATTATCGCCCAACCCCAACCCATCGCAGATACCGGCCGCGATGGCGATGATGTTCTTTATAGCCGCGGCCACTTCCACGCCGGTGACATCTTTCTGGATATAAACACGGAAATAATCATTGCTGAATATATGCTGCAGCTGCTTGGCAAGTTTAGCATCAGGCGATGCAATTACCACGCTGGCCGGCAGTTTGCGTGATACTTCCTCGGCATGGCTCGGCCCGGAAAGCACCGCGATATATTTGGGGTTAAGGATATCCCTGATAATCTCGCTCGGACGCTTGATGGTCGACTGCTCGATGCCCTTAGCAACCGAAACTACCGGTATATCCCTGTCATAATATGGTTTTAATTCGGCCAATACGCCACGGCAATGCTGAGTCGGCACGGCCATAATAATAAATGATACCCCTTTGACGGCTGCTTCGATATCGGCAGTCAGCTCTATCCCCTGCGGGATTTTTATACCAGGCAGAAACTTGGTATTCTCCCGCGTGGCCCGCATTCTATTGACATAAGCCGGAAACTTGCTCCAAAGTGTAACTTTGCAACCGTTGTTATGGAGCAACAGCGCTAGGGCTGTGCCCCAGCCACCGTCGCCCAGAACCAATATGTTGTGTTTCATAATTATAAGTTTATTCCTTTTCGCCTGTATCTTGTATCTTGCCTCTAGCACCCCAGAGTTTCACTTTTGGTTCTGTGCCGACTATCAAACGCTTGATATTTGGTATATGTTTAATAATTACCAATAACGCTACAATAATACAAGCACTTATACCCCATATATAATAATGTGCTGACCAAGATAATGGTCTTTTCTTAAAATCAGCTAATAGAATAGAGCTTATTACCAAACTAACTACTGAAACTATTGAAGCCACAGAAATATATCGGAACACAAGAACAAATAATATCCACGTGCATAATGCAATAAATGTTGGATAAGGCGTAATTACTAAAAATACTCCTAAAGCTGTTGCGACTCCTTTCCCGCCTTTGAAGCGAAGATATAGTGGAAAAAGATGCCCAATAATTAGTGACAAGCCTATAACAGTTCCAAAACTAATATTTGGTAAAAAACAATCATAGAATCCAGAACCATCAAATTCACCATATATACCATAAGAATTAGTAAACACATAAGCTGTTGGCAAACATCCTTTTATCGAATCTAATAAAAAACAGAGTACCCCCCAAGGCCAGCCCAAAACCCGTCCGACATTAGTCGCGCCGATATTACCACTGCCTACGGTGCGGATATCTATTCCCTTCTTCAGCTTAACCAGAATATACCCGAAAGGTATGGAACCAATGAGGTAACCTATTACCACGCACAAAATATAATAAATCATTAGAATGATTTGTCTATCAGGTCACAGACAATATGACCAACTGTGATATGGCATTCCTGGATATGCGGGGTTTTATTGGACGGCGCGGAAAAACATATATGGACCAGCTTTCTCAGCTTATTATTCTTTAACCCGGTAAACCCGATGGTATAGGCGTCGCGCCGGCAAGCAGTCTTGATGGCCTTAAGAACGTTAGGTGAGTTGCCGCTGGTGGAGATGCCGATAACCACGTCGCCTTTATTAACCAAACCCTCGACCTGTCTGGAAAATATATCCTCAAAGCTAAAATCATTGCCGATGGCAGTCAGATTGGAGGTATTGGTCGTCAAGGCTACGGCCGGCAAAGCCCGGCGATTGCGCCGACAGAAGGTTCCGACTATCTCGGCCGCGATATGCTGGGCGTCTGCGGCACTGCCGCCGTTGCCGAACAATACCACCTTATTCCCGCGCTTTAACGCCTTTATCATCACCTCGGCAATCCGAACGATAACCTCAGATTCGTTAAGAAGCATGTATTTAGCCTGAGCCGATTCCAGGATATTCTCCGTCACCTGCTGTAATAATTTGATGTTTGTCATATATTTTTTATTCTTTTTATGATATCCGTCGTTGACAATCCTTTGACTATCGGCGCCAGGACCACCCGGCCGCCGTATTTCCTTAAAACATCACTACCAACTACGCCCTTGGACTGCCAATCCATGCCTTTTATCAAAATATCGGGCTTTATCTGTTTGACCAAGTTGAGCGGCGTCGGCTCGTCGAATATGGTTATATAATCAACCACGGCCAGCGCGCCCAAAACGCAGGCCCGGTCGGACTGACTCAGAATCGGCCGGGACGGACCTTTAATCCATTTTACCGACTTGTCCGAATTGATGCCGACTATAAGAATATCACCCCGTGACTTGGCAAACTCAAGCGTAGCGATATGTCCCGGATGAATGATATCAAAACAACCGTTGGTAAAAACGACCTTTTTACCAGAGGCAGTTATGCCCTTAAGAATACCTAAAAGTTCCGTAAGGGGAATAAGTTTGCTTCCCTGAGCAGTGTCATTAAGATTCCGGTAATGCTCGATAATCTCAGGCCTGGTCACGGTAGCAGTACCAACCTTACTGACCACCACACCGGCGGCCAGGTTGGCTAGATGCAAAGCTTCATTGTAGCCGAGTCCTCCGGCAAACGCCATACCCAGAGTTGCCAGTACCGTATCGCCCGCGCCGGTGACATCATAAACGTCCAGATGCCTGGCCGGGTCATAGACTTCATAACCTTTCCTGTCCAGCAGATATAAACCCTTCTCACCCAAAGTAATTATGACGAAATCAAGATTAGCGTCCTTAATCAGTTTTCGGGCGACCTGTTTCCTGGACGCCTCATCCTTAATCTTTATACCTGTAGCCAGTTCCGCCTCGAGCCGGTTAGGCGTCAGCGCCGTAGCGCCACGGTATTTGCCGTAATCCCGGCCCTTGGGGTCTATGACCACCTTTTTCTGGCCGGACCGGGCAATCCGGATAACCGCTTTTAAAAGACTGTCCGTCAGCGTACCTTTGTTGTAATCAGATATCAAGATGATATCATAATGCTTTATATTACGCCTTATGTATGATAATATCGATTGCTCGGCCGCAGCTGAAATTTGTGCCAGGCTTTCGTTATCCACCCGCAGGACCTGCTGGTTCTGGGCAATCATCCGAGTTTTCAGCGGCGTCTGCCGGACACGATCCAAAACTATCCCGGCCGTATTGATTCCGAACTGACGGCATAAATTCCTTATCTGCCGGCCGGTATCATCGTTACCTACTACCCCAACCAGATCTGATTTGGCGCCTAAAGTAACCACGTTATGAGCCACGTTAGCCACACCACCCAAGCGCAAACCCTCACGCTGGGCATTGAGTATCTGAATAGGCGCTTCCGGTGAGATGCGTTCCACCCTGCCCCAAACGTATTTGTCCAGTATCAGGTCGCCTAAAACCATTATTTTAGGCGAACCGAACCGGTTTATAAGAGTTGTTGGATTCATGATTTATTTCCTTCTAAAATACAATTAATAACTAATTAATGATATTGTGTCAAGATAAGCAGTTACTGTCCGATTTAAATAGGTGTCGTCTTGGCCCCGATTCTTTTGATGACCGCTATTACAGTAACGATAATCACGCAAACAGCCAGGATAAACAGAATTCCGGACGTAACAGTTATAACCACTCCCTGCAGGTTAAGCGCCGTACCGCTTATTACGGCATTTATTCCCGGCATTATCAATAATACCAACGACCAGAAAGTCATTACCATTATTACCAGCATAGGAATCAGCGTCACCAGCGGATTCCGCCCGGTCTGCCAGAGCCAGACCGACAAGCCCATAAGTGTAAGGCTGGCCAACAGCTGGTTACTGGTGCCGAATACCGGCCAGGCCACCAGATAGGCGTGCTCCTTGGTCATCAGCAGGAACCCCAGCGGAATAAGCAGGGTGATAAACGCGGCCGCCGGCGCCGAGCCCCGGCCGTGCCAACCGAGCAGTTCCTGCAGAACATATCGTCCCAACCGGGTGCAAACGTCAAGCGTGTCGTAGACGAAGGTGGAAAACGCCAGCAATGCAAAAGAAAGCGCCAGGTTAAAATCTATGCCCAGCAACCCCATATATTTAGCGATTCCGATGGCATAGACTTGGTTGGGATCTTTCTTCAAAGTCTCGTCGCCGGGCATAAGTATCATCACCGTGGACAGGGCCAGCAGCGCCAATACGCCTTCCAGTATCATCGCGCCGTATCCGACGGTCTTGGCGTCCGGTTCGCACCGGATTTGTTTGGAGGTCGTGCCTGATGCCACAATCGCGTGGAAACCTGATATCGCACCGCAGGCAATGGTAATAAACAAAAGCGGGAAAACCGGTTTATTGTTAAACAAACTATTGAAACCCTCAAGGTTGACGGCCAGGTAATTAATATTATACCCGCCGAAAAATACGCCTACTAGGCAGGCTATAATTGTCCCGTACAGGAAACATCCGCCCAGATAACCTCTGGGCTGTAATAACAACCACATCGGGATAATCGCAGCCATAAAGCAGTAACCCAGCAGTATGACATCCCAAGTCTTGACGCCCGGCGAAGCGAATGCAGCCAGAATAGACTTTGGCAAATTAGGGCCCAGCCAGACCACGAACAACACCATCGGAATGAATATCGCGGTGGCCAACCAGAGTGGCATCCGCAACTTGTAAAGACAAATGCCCATTGCAAAACCTATGGCCAGGTAAAGAACTGATGACGCCGCTACGCCCGGACCATAAGCTTCATTTGAAATAACGGTCTTGAAAGTTTCGGCGGTAATGTCGGTGAAAGCAATGATAACGTATATCAGGGTCAACCAAACAAAAATCAGAAACAGGTAAAAAGCCGACTTGCTGATATGTTGCTTGACAATCTCACCGATAGACAGGGCCTTATGCCGGACCGAGGCCACCAGCGCGGCCAAATCATGCACACCGCCGATAAATATCGCGCCGAGGACTATCCATAGTATCGCCGGCAGCCAGCCGAACCAGATCCCGGCCAAAACCGGACCGACAATCGGACCGGCTGCGGCAATGGCCGATAAATGCTGACCGACCAGGAATCCCGCCTTGGCCGGCACGTAATCCACGCCGTCGTTAATCTCTACAGCCGGGGTACAGACCTTGGGATCAAGTCCGAAATACCGGCTCAGGAAACGCCCGAAAAATATGTAGCCCAGACCCAAACACCCCAATCCAACAATAATGATGGATAGAATACTCATGATTCATTATACTATACAGGGTATATGTTTAAACGTCAAGAAAAGTACGCCCCGCTCCAACTGCCACCTATATATTGACAACACCGCCTCGGCCGATATAATGCTAGTTTATGTCATTGCTAGAAACCATTACATCGCCGACCGAGATAAAGAAAATACCGTTCGAGGAGCTGCCCAAGCTGGCTGAGGAAATCCGCCAGCGAATAATGAACGTGGTCAACAAAAACGGCGGCCATCTGGGCTCGAACCTGGGCGTAATCGAACTGACCATCGCGCTTTACCACGTTTTTAACTTCCCCACGGACCAGATTATCTGGGACGTCAGCCACCAATGCTACGCCCATAAAATCCTGAGCGGACGGAATAAGGAGTTTGATACTCTACGCACCCAGAATGGAATGAGCGGATTCACTAACCCCAAAGAAAGCGCATTTGACACCTTTACGGTCGGCCATGCCGGCACGGCTATCTCCACCGCCCTGGGCATCGCCTGCGCCAACAAGATTTCCCGGCGCGATCAAAAAGTCATCGCTGTAGTCGGCGACGGGGCCATGACCTGCGGCATGTCCTGGGAGGCCTTAAACCAGGCCGGTGCGCTGAAAAAAGATATCATTGTCATCATTAATGACAACACCATGTCCATCTCGCGCACCATCGGCGCCATGGCTAATTACCTCAACAAGCTCCGGATGACCCATCTCTACGAAAACCTTAAGAAAGACGTCTATTCGGCGCTGGACCGGATTCCCATGGTCGGCCAGCCCATGGAAAAAGCCCTGACCCATATCCGCTCCGCCGCCGTCGGCGTATTGGGCGGTTTTATCTTTGAGGAATTGGGCTGGTCTTATTACGGCCCGGTCAACGGTCATAATATCCCCCTTCTGATTAAGAACCTCAAGGAAATCCAGCGCTTTAAAAAGCCGGTTATCCTGCACGTCCTGACCGAAAAAGGCTGCGGCTCGCCGGACGCACTGGAAGACCCTTACCGGATGCACGGCATCGGGCCGGGTAAAGCCCAGTCGAAACAACCCATAGAGTGCAATACTCCGCCCAAGCCGCCGTCGCCTAACTACACCGATATCTTTGCCGATGCAGCGGTGGAATTGGGCAAGTCCAACGAAAAAATAGTCGCTATCACCGCGGCCATGCCGGATGGCACCGGGCTGGTCAAGTTCCAGCAGGCGTTACCAGAACGATATTATGATGTAGGCATCTGTGAACAGCACGCCATCGGACTGGCCTGCGGGCTGGCCAAAGGCGGCCTGCAGCCGCTGGTAGCCATATATTCCACCTTCCTCCAAAGGGCTTTTGACCAGCTCTTCCACGAGGTAGCCTTGCAAAAAACTAAGGCCGTATTTACGCTGGACCGGTCCGGGCTGGTCGGCAGCGACGGCCCAACCCACCACGGCGTTTATGATATCGCTTACCTGAGGATGTTCCCCGAATTCGTGCTCATGGCGCCCAAAGACGGACCGGAACTGAAAACCATGCTCCGGTTTGCGGCCACGCTAAACCAGCCAACCTTCATCAGGTATCCACGGACAACCGCGCCGGACGCGGAACCAAAAATGTCTGATACCGAACTAAAACTTGGTAAATCCGAGATTCTTAAGGAAGGAAAGGCCGGCGCCATTATCGCCTACGGCTCTATGGTTTATCCGGCTTATCGCGCCGCGTTAACCTTGGCCGGTAAAGGCATCGAACTAACCGTGGTCAACGCCCGCTTCGCCAAGCCGCTGGATGAAGAGCTCATCGCCGAACTGGCCGGACGGATGCCATTCATCATCACTGCGGAGGAACATGTGCTTACCGGAGGATTCGGAAGCGCCGTATTGGAGTTTGTCAATCAATCCGCAAACATAATCAGTAAACCTGTAATTATCCGACTGGGCATACCTGACCGGTTCATCGAACACGGCTCGAGGGATAAGCTTTTAGATATGCTTGGACTCAATGAGCAAGGGATAATCAAAGCGGCGCTGGAAGCCCTGGATTAAATATCACTTCTTTTGCAAACGAGCATTCTTGGCCAATTTGGCGTCTATCAGGAAGTTAGCAATCAACTGGTACATCGATGAATTGCCCTGAACGTCCTTAAGCCCGACTTTTTGCATATAGAAGTGGCTGTTAACATACATTATCACGCCTTGCTTGGCGCGCTTGGTTAAGTAATCCCCGGTCTTACTCTGCTGTTCCTCATTAAACTTGGGGTTATAGCCACCCTTGCCGTTATAAATCCAACAAACGACCACCAAGTCAGTGCGGTATTCCTTTTTCATCTTCTCATCGCCCACAATCAACACCGTTACGTTTTCGGGCTTTTCGGCCGAGTAATATTTGAAACCCTGATCCAACATCCACTGCAGGCTGGGCTTGTCCTTGGGAAAAACACCCCTTAAAAATAAATGCTCTTTATTCTTCTCGAACGGCGAAACCATAGTCATCTGCTTGCCCTGCTGGCTGCCCATGCCCAACGACTTAAGACTGCCCGGCGCCACCTTGCGGATAACTCCGTCTATGGCCCAATCCGTAGCAAACAGGTACCCGCCTTTGGCCAGGAAAGTCTTGATGTTATCGGCCGCCTTCTGGGAAACGCCCTGCTCGCTACAGTTACACAACAAGGCAGCGGTCTTGGAAAAATTATATGTTTCCAACTCCTGACGAGTCACTCCGGTATAACTGATGCTTAAGGCTTTCATTACTTCCTGGACCTGGTCCTCATAACCCTCCGGGTCATCGTCCCGGCACCCCAGCAGGACAACATCCTCTTGAATCAATCTGGACATGGTACTATAATCAGCCTTGCGGGAATATGTCATATTGTCCAAAACCTTCTGGGCCGGCTGGTCGCCGCCCTTAGCCGGCTCCGCTTCGGGTTCTTGGGCTTCGGGTTCGGCCTGTTTCTTGTCTTCCGATAATACCGGAACCCGGCTTAAAGCTATGAACAATCCCGCGCCTAAAACCAAGCATAATGCGACCTTGATAATATTTTTGTTCATATCTTACTCCTGTGCTGCTTAATTTATACTCCCAAGCAATTTTATGGTATCGCCTGAGGTTTAATCCACCGGGTATTCCGGGCCGTAGAACATCCGTTGGGCGGCCATATCGCGTTCCTTGGCGCGCTTCTTGCTCTCTGTCCGCCTCGAATCCTTGTCTACCACGATATTGGAAAGAAGTGTCGTGAAGACTGGAGGTTCCTTAACATCAAGTATCTCCTGAAACCGTATCTTGATGGAGCTCTGGATTTTATCGGTCAGTTCCTTGATGTTGGCGTCTTCCCAGGCGGAAAAGGTGGTGCAGATGCGGATAGGTTTCTCGCCTTTGCGTTCCTTATAGAGATGCACCCGGGCTTCGGCTATTTCCGGCAGTTTCTTGACCGAACGGCGCAGTGAATCCTCGATAGCCGAGACGTCGATGGTCAGGTCGCCTTCTGGAACGTTAACCTTGATAATAGAGGCATACTTACGCCGGAAAACATTGCCCAGCACGTAGGCCAGGTTAAATACCACCACATAGCCGGCCAACAGCATCAGAATCGTCCTCATGGACGGATTCTCGGTGTTAGTCTGGTAAGCCCATTTTGATATCATGTCTAAATTAATCTTGTCGGCAAACCATAGGAATCCAAAAATTCCGGCCGCGACCGCGACCAACCAATTGGATGTTTTCATCAGGCGTGATAGAATCTTCATATTATTATCCTTTCTTAATATTAAGCTTATTTATAGTAAATAATACAATGATGTCAATAAAAAAGGAGGCTACCGGGATGATTTATCCGGCGCTGTATCTTTAGAGCACATCAATGACAGAAGGCCGGAATTCCGATTCATCCATCTTGAGTGCCCGGTCTATCTTGTCCAGCATCTTCTGGCGGTCGCGGTTGATGTAGCCTGAAATATTGACAAAATTAGAAACGTGGTCACTCAGGAGCAGGCCTCCGCCCTTAAGGTTTTCCAGCAACAGGCGAGTCTCGCGCAAGGCCTGGTGCGGCGTGAGCAGTTTGAACTTACCCGCGGCGTAATCCTTATAAAGCGGCGCCGATTCCACCGGCACCCAGGTGCGCAGGCGGATGAAATCAGGGTTGATGGCGCTCAACACCCGGGCCGTTTCTCGGGCATGCTCCTCGGACAACTCCTGCCCGCCGATGCCGACCAGTACGTATTCGCTCAGCTCCAATCCGGCATCCTTGACCAACCGTCCGGTGGTTATCATCGTCTTGCTGTCTGCCCCCTTGTTTATCAGCTTCAATACCTTATCGCTACCGCTTTCCAACCCCTTATGCACCCTTTTCAGTCCAGCCTTACGGAGAGTTTCCAACTCGGCCAGAGTCTTGAACTTAATGAACTTAGCCGAGGCGTAAAGGGTTATCCGCTGAAGCTTGGGAAAAATCTCGTATGAATAGGCTAATATCTCAGCCAGCTGTGAGGTGCGCATGATGATAGTGTTGCCGTCAGCGAAAAATATCGAATGTATGGTGTCGGGGCCGTAGGTATCCCGGGCCGCAAGCAAGTCTTCCTTGATGTCAGCCACCTTACGGATGCGGAAGCGCTTGCCTTTATACATTCCGCAAAAGGAGCACTTGTTGTGCGGGCAGCCTATGGTCGCCTGGATAATCAGGCTGTCCGACTCGGACGGCGGGCGGTAAACCGGCTCTTCGTAACGCATATTTTTAGCCACAGATTACACGGATTAAATTAATCAGGTTGAAACTGGCTTTTACGGATTACTTATTAGTTGTCTCTTGAGATGTTTTATTACCAAATACATCTTTTATAGATCTACTTCTTAAAAGGTAAATAATTGCAATAGAGGGTATCGCACCCATTGAGGCCATAATTATACCCATTATTATCAATGGAATTGCTAACAGATTTCCGTCGCCTACCATAAAATACCTGACTGTTATAAATACAATAAGGCCTGCCACATAGACTATCCATACCCAAGAAATTATTTCAATAGCTTTTCTTGCCCAAGCACGCAGCTTTAGAAAATCTATACTTGCTTTTAACAAGAATACCCCGAATAGTACTGACAAAAACGCTGCTATTTTAATATATCTATGCGGGCTTTCTTGCAGAATAAATGAAGAGGAATTAGCTTCATGTGACTTGATAATGATATAACTTATAATATTGCCCAAGATCATGAAGCAAGCAAAAAACAGCGAAACATACCCAATCACAGTAATAGCAATTGGTCTTTTCGCATCTGCCATAAATTAAATCCGTGCAATCTGTGGCTAAATAATCATATCCCTGATTTCCCTGGGCACGTGAGTGAGCAGTTCATAACCGGTATCGGTAACCATGACCATATCCTCGATGCGCACACCGGCCTTGCCGGGCAGGTAAATCCCCGGCTCGATGGTAAAGACCATCCCCGGCTGGAGTGGCATGGTAGATTTGGAGCCTATGCGCGGCATCTCGTGCCCGCCCCGGCCGATGCCGTGCCCCAGTCCGTGCCCGAAATACTTGCCGTAACCGTGTTTGGCAATCCAGCCCCGGGCCGCGTCGTCAACCGCGCCGATAAGCTCGCCCGGCCTGACCTTTTCGATGGCCCGGTTCTGTGCCTCGAGCGTAATATCGTAAATCCGGCGGGTCAGCGGCGGCACCTTGCCCCGGAACAGCACCCGAGTCAGGTCAGAACAGTAGCCGTTATAATTGGCGCCCCAGTCTATCAACACGGCGCATTGCTTGCCGGCCGGCTTGTCGGTCAGCGGCGCGTGAGGCAAAGCCCCGCGCTCGTCGATGCCGATAATCGGCGGGAAAGAACCGCCCAAGGCCCCGGCGTCGCGGAGATATGATTCCAGCTTGTACCCGATATCCTTTTCAGTCAGCCCCGGCCTGATAAACCGGCGGATGCGGCTGAAGGCCTCCTCGGCGCAACGAACCGCCTGGCGGATAAGCCGAATCTCATCGGCCGTCTTTATCATCCGCTGGGTCTCAATGACGTTCTGCTGGGGTATCAGTTTTATCTTGGCGGGAGTGCGCTTCTTGAGGTCGTTAAACAGGGCCAGCGAGATATGAATGTCCTCAAAACCGACCCTTTTGGCCCGAGACTGTTTCATCAGGTTTATTGATTCGGCTACCAAACCCTTGGTATGCCGGACCAACTTGCAGTTATTGAGTTCCTGCTCAGCCTGCTCGACATAACGGAAATCGGTAATAAAGAATGCCTTGCTGGGCGTCACCACCATCCACGAATCGCCGCTGGTAAACCCCGAAAGATACTGGACATTGACCGTGTTCAGGACCAGGAAGGCGTCCAGTTTTAATTCGCCCAGTTTCTTCTGAAACCGGTCCAGATAGATATTCTGTCTGTTCATAATTATGCTCCGTTCTAATAAATAAAATAAAGATTGAATTACTATCACTTCCGGCCCTGGTGTCAAGATAATCAGAGGGGGTACCCTACCCCTCCCTACCTGGGGGGTAGAGGTACCCTACCCCCACCCCCGGGGTAGGGTAGCTAGGGGTACACCCTATACTAGTTAGGGGTATAGGGTAATGGTGCTGGGGGTACCGGGTAATAACGCTGGATATACTAGGTGGTACAGCTCGGAATACCTTCTGCCGGCGCTGGGGGTACTACTTGCCGTTACTGGATACCCTAGGTAGCACAGTTAGGTATACTACCTGGGTATACTGGATACCCTGGCTGGTATAGCTGGGATACCTAGTGCGTATAGCTGAGTACCCTACCCAGTACAGCTGGATACCCCCCTTACCCCTTGATTGCCCTGACCTTGATGCTGGCCACGGACCTGGCCGCCTCTTGCACCGCTTTGGAGCTGGCATTCACCGTCTGGGCCAATGCCTGGGCCGTCGGGTCGTTGGCCAGGTATTTTATCGGATAGGCGGCTTCGTCAAGCACCTCCACCTTGCCAAACCCGGCATCCTTGACCGCCCGGATATAATCGGCCTTCATTAACGCACCGGTCAGGCAACCGACATAGGCGCCGATGGATTTCTTTATGGCCGCGGGCATGGGCTTGACCATAACGATATCCGAAACCATCAGCCGTCCGCCCGGCTTCAGGACCCGGAACGCTTCCTTGAATACGGCCGGCTTGTCCGGCGACAGGTTGATAACGCAGTTGGAAATAATGATATCAATTGAGCCGTCGTCAACCGGTAGTTTTTCTATCTCGCCGGCCCTGAACTCGACGTTGGCGTAATTGCCCTTGCGTGCATTGGCCCGGGCCTTGGCTATCATCTCCGGCGTCATATCCACGCCAATGACCCGGCCCCTGGGGCCGACCTTCTTAGATGCCAGAAAACAGTCGAACCCGGCGCCGGAGCCCAGGTCCAGCACCGTTTCGCCGGGCTTAAGCGAGGCCAGCGCCAGCGGGTTTCCGCAGCCCAGGCCCAGGTTGGCGCCGTCCGGCACGGCCTTTATCTCGGCGTCGCTGTAACCGATGCCCCGGCTGATGCTCTGGGACAGGCCAACGCCACCACCGCCACAGCCACATCCACTACCGCAGCAGGATGATTCGCTCTTGGCTATCTTTCCATAGCCGGCCTTGACTATCTTCTTTATGTCGCTCTTTTTCATATATCAACCTCCTACATTCTGCATTTTATATACTACCTACTTGGTTATCATCTCTTTCATCATCGGACCGAGCATATTCTTGAGCACCTGGGCAAAGTTGTCAGACTTAATCATGGAGATACAGCAGACCTTGCCGCCTTTTTGCCAGCCGATCAGCGTCAGCTTGTCGCCGGCCCGGATGCCGGCCTTGTCGCGCAGGGTTTTGGGCAGGACCATCTGTCCGCGCTCGTCCACCGTAACCATAGACTCCATGCAGCATTGGCCGGTATCCCCATCGGCGCATACACACTCGGATTTCGACTTTCCTTTTTTAGCCATCATCGCCTCCTAATCTATTCTGATAAATCAGTATATTCTGAATATACTGATATAAAACAATGTGTCAAGTATTTTCGGTCACTGATTTTATGATTTATTTTTTGTAAGCGGATACAGCAGATTTAACTGGTGATATTATTGCTTCTCTGATGTGACTAATCCATTTAAGGCAAGCCTAACTGGATATTAGTGCCGGTAACTCGTTCCACTCGACCCGGCACTAATTCTTCTTGTCAGATTTATGAGTCTCTTTTTCCTTGGTGTAAGCCGGCGCGTGGTGCTGGCCTTCGGTCTTGATAGCACCCTGGAGGCAGCTTTCGGCGCAAACCCAACAATAAATGCAGCGGAACGGGTCGTAGGAGAGCTTCTTTTCCTTTTCGTTAACCTCGATAGCCCCGGCCGGGCATACCCGCTGGCAGTCGCCGCACTGGTCGCACTTGGCCTGGTCAAAGGTCAGTTTGCCGCGCGAGCCGTCCAGCGGCGGACGCACTTCAAAAGGATACTTCCGGGTGGCCGGTTTGGAAAACAGATTCTTGATAACCCTGCTAAGCATTTTGCTCATATAAACTCCTCTTAGAACCGGTTAGTAATTGGCCGATATCCATCGGCCAAGGACGTTACAGGTTCTTAGATCCCGGCCTACTGCCGGGATAATATATTTACCTTTCCGTACAGGAAATGCACGGGTCTATGGACAACACGATCACAGCCAGGTCGGCTATTTCGCAGCCGGGCAGCATAACCAGCAGTGTCGGGATATTGGCAAAAGTGGGCGTCCTGATTTTCAGCCGTTCCAGGTAGCGGGTGCCGTTGCCCTTGATATAATAGAACACCTCGCCGCGGGGCTGTTCCACCCGGGAGATAGCCTCGCCGTTGGGCCAGGACTGGGGATGGACCCTGATTTCGCCGGCCGGCGCCTTGTCCAGCGCCCGGTTAATCATGCCGATGGACTGATATATTTCCTTAGTTCGGACTAAAGCGCGAGCGTAGCTGTCGCCCTCGGTTTCCAGAATGGGTTCAAAATCCATATCGCCGTAAGCGGCGTACTTGAGCGTGCGCAGGTCGTGGTTGCGTCCGCTGGCCCGGCCGGTCGGTCCGACCGCGCCCAGTAAAGAGGCCTGATCCTTGGTCAGCACGCCTTTGCCCACGGTTCTTACTTTCAAGGTATAATCGGTCAGGAGCACCGGCAAGAGTTCATCCAGGTCTTCCTTGACCTTGGCCAACTCAACCTTTATCCGGGCGGCCATCTGGGCGTCGATATCGCGGCGCACGCCGCCGACGACGCAGGCGGACTGGATGACCCGGTTACCGGTGGTCATTTCCAGCAGGTCGAGCACCTTTTCACGGATACGCCACATCTGCATGAATAATGACTCGAACCCGATGGCGTCGGCCAGCAGGCCCAACCAAAGCAGGTGGCTGTGCACCCTGGACATCTCAGCCCAGGCGGTACGCAGGTACTTGGCCCGCGGGGTGGCTTCTATTCCAAGCAGGTCCTCAACTCCCTGACAATATGTCATGGCGTGGATGAAACTGCAAATACCGCAGGTGCGCTCGATCAGGTGAACGGTCTGCTGGAAATCTTTCAGCTCGCCGCCCTTTTCGATGCCGCGGTGGATATAACCTATCTGGGGAATTGCCTCAACTACCTTCTCGCCCTCGCATACTATCTTAAGCTGAAGAGGTTCGGGCAGGACCGGGTGCTGCGGACCAAACGGAATTACTGTCTTATGCATAATTTTATCTCCTGTTTACTTTTATATTATCAAGCCCGCTTCTTAACGGACCTATCTTTTGTTTTTATACATGGGCTGATAACTATATCAGCCCAGTACCCATTCGGGTTCTCGCCCCGAGACCCCTCAGGGTCTAGGGGTAGATAGCAGTATTCCGCTAAAGCGGAACTGCTATCTAGAACTCTGTCCAATCACAGCCCCAGCAGCGGTTGGCTTCTTCGCGGGCGGCCTTTTCATCCAAGCCCAGCTCGACCTCCTTGAAACCGTCGGTCCGTTTACCGGCGTCCATGCAAGGATTCTGGCACTGCTTGCTTTCCTTGGCCGTAGCTCCTGGATTTATCCGGGTGACGAACTCGTCGCCCTCGACTTTTTCCTCGGCGGCCATCATACCGTCGCCGCCCAAGTACTTATCTATCTGAGAAGCGGCTTCGCGCCCGGTCTTGACGGCTTCGACCACCGAAGCCGGCCCGGTAACGATATCGCCGGCCGCGAACACGCCCTTTATCTTGATTTCATCTATCTTGCCCTTCTTATTAAGGGCCACGCCCATGTTGGGCGGCAGTTCGGCGGACTGGCCGATGGAAGAAACAATGGCGTCCGCGTCGATGACGAAATCACTGCCCGGTATGGGTTCGGGCCTGGGCCGACCGCTGGAATCCAGCGCGCCCAGTTTCATCCGGATGCAGGTCACGGCCACCTTGCCGTTCTTGTTTTCTATCTTGGTCGGGGCGCACAGGTTTTCTATCTTGATGCCTTCCTCCAGCGCCTCGTGTATCTCCTTCTCCGATGCGGGCATTTCCTTCTGGGTCCGGCGGTAAAGCATGGTCACATCTTTGCTGCCGGTCCGGCGGGCCACCCGGGCCGCGTCGATGGCTGAATTGCCGCCGCCTACGATGAGCACCTTGTTGCCCAGGCTGACCTTCTTACCCAGGTTGACGTCGCGCAGGAAGGTGACGCAGTTATGCACGCCCTGGCAGTTCTCTCCGGCCACGCCCATTTCCATGTTCTTATGGGCGCCGGTGGCCACCAGCACAGCGTTGTAGCCTTCCTTCAACAGGCTCTCGACGCTTTCAACCTTGGTATTAAGCTTTATTTCAACGCCCTGCTGCTTGATGATATCTATTTCCTTGTCCATGATATCACGGGGCAGACGATACTCGGGAATACCGGCGATCATCATACCGCCGGCTCTGGGCAGTGAATCGAATATGGTCACGGAGTGTCCTTTGCGCCCCAGGTAGTAACCGGCCACTAATCCGGCAGGGCCGGCGCCGATAACGGCGATTTTCTTGCCGGTCTTGGGTGCGTTGGATTTGGGAACGCCCAGCCCTATTTTATCGGTGATAAACCGCTTAAGCATCCGGATCATAACCGGCTCGCCTTTAAGGCTCTGGCGGCAGTTGATTTCGCAGGGGGCAAAGCAGACCCGGCCGCAGATGGCCGGCAGCGGGTTGCGGCGATAGACCGTTTCCAGGGCTTCCTTGTATTTGCCTTCGGCTATCTGGCGGACGTAGCGCGGCACGTTTATTCCGGCCGGGCAGGCGTCGTGGCAACGGCCCCTTTTCCGGGGCGCCATCTTCATTATCTCGCTGTAGGTCTTGACCAACGGTTTCTGAGGGGAATCCTCGGTCAGAAGAAATTTCTGGTGGTAATCCAGGGCCAGCCCGGTGAATTCCACGTTGAAGATATCGTGGATTTCGTTCTCGATCAGTACCGCGGCCAGGTAGATGGATGAAATCGAAGGCACCTCTTCGCCTTTCTTAAAGCTCAGGCGGACATTGGTCAGCTTGTAGCTATCGTCGGCAAAGTGGTAGATGATTTCCATCTTGTCCGGATGCTCCACCGCGGAAGCCGTGGTAAAGCGCAGACTCTTGGCGGACAGTTTCTGGATGGTCGGAATCAGGTCTGATTTGGTGACGTTGATTTCATTGGTGCCCTTGATGATTCCTACGAATTTAGTGTTGCTCATGCCGTTGCTCCTTCTTTAGCAGCCGCTTTTCCGGCTATTTTATTCAATGCCAGAACTACTCCGTCAATGATAGCTTCGGGTTTGGCGGCGCAGCCCGGGATATAAACGTCGACCGGGATAACCTTGTCCACCCCGCCCAGGATATTGGGGCATTCGTTGAAGACGCCGCCGGTGCAGGCGCAGGAACCGATGGCGATAACGGCCTTGGGCCCAGGCATCTGGTCATAAAGATTCTTAAGCACCCGGGAGTTGCGGCGGTTGGCCGAACCGGTGACCACCAGCACATCGGCGTGCTTGGGGTTGCCGATATTGACGATACCGAAACGCTCCACGTCGTAAAGCGGAGTCAGGCAGGCCAGAATCTCGATATCGCATCCGTTGCAGCTGCCGCAGTCGAAATGAAGCACCCAGGGTGATTTCACTCTTGAATTGGTTACTAAACCCATAATTACCTCCGTCTTACTTTATGGTATTATAATATCTTATGATATAATAGCCGATCATATTGAGAATCACCAGCCCGATGCCGAAGGTCCAGCTGAACTTAAGCAGAATAGACCAAGTCAAGCGGGCCGTAACATTATCAATAACCAGGACGATGAAATAAGAAACCAGGGGCAGGATAATCCAGAGATTGCTGACCCAGGTATTGGACATGGTCGATACGCCGAATACGGCAATCAGGCCCATAATAACAATCAGCTCATACCATTCGGCCAGCTCAACCAGCGCCAGGTATTTGCCCGAAAACTCCGTAATCGGGCCGCGCACTATTTCCTGATGAGCGTGGTGCGACATGGAGATATCGAACGGCGACTTGCGCATCTTGATGAGAAGAACAATAATCATGGCCACAAAAGCCAGCGGCAGCGTTAATACCATCGGCGTCTGAAGAGTGGCAATCTTGCCCAGATTGAAACTGCCTGTATTCATATAAATAGCCAGGGCCACTAGGAAAAGTATCGGTTCGTAAGCCAGCATTTGAACCAGTTCGCGGTTGCCGCCGATATGGCTGTAAGGTGACTTGATGCTCAACGCCCCGAGTACGAAGCAAACGCTGCCCATGGCCAGCAGAAACAGGGTTATCAGGATATCGCCACCGATAACGAACATCACCAGGCTGGCCATCATCAGGCCGATATAGCCGTAAGCCCACATAAGATGCGAAGTATAGGCAACATTCCGGTCTTTGTTCCAGAGCTTGATGACATCGTAAAACGGCTGGAACCAACTCGGCCCGATGCGCCCCTGCAAACGAGCGGTGAACTTGCGGTCGATGCCTTTTAATATCCCGCTGATTATCGGTGCGGCGACTAAAGCGATGATGGCGATTACTAATGGACTCATACGTATTCTCCCCTCTTAATTATTTTAACTACAACTACAATAATAGCCCGAACAGCACCAATATCATGATAATGCCGATGGGCGTGAATATCTTTTCCATCGAAGCCTCGGTGATGGTGTCAGAAAAATACAGACCGCCGGTCTGGAGCGGCTCGCTGGAATCGGCTATGGAGCAGAACTCGCAGGCGCCGGCCGGGGCGTTCTCGCCGCACATATAAACCGGACCGATATCCTGCCTGCGCGACCTGAGCAGCAGCAACGGCATCAACAACGCCGCTATGACCACGATGAACAGCGGCCAGGTGGTGAATGAACCAATCTGCGGAATATTGATATTCCAGCTGCCGGTGTTAACAATCGCTTGATAATGGGCGCTTACGGCCGGGATGATAACGGTATCGTAAAGCGGAGCAACCAGGATGCTCATAATAACGGCAATCAGGACCAGCGAAATCAGCGGAAGCTTGTATAAGAACGATAGCGGCTCGATCGGGTGCTTGCCGTCGAACGAAGACTGGTTGATAAGCCGGCCCAGGTATTTGGTCCAGAACACCGTAGTGGCGGCGCTGCCCAGCACCAGCATAATGACGGCAATAAGCGCCCACTGGGTATTGGCCTGCATAGCGCCTTCCATGGTAGCCCATTTACCGACCAGCAATCCGAACGGCGCCAGGAACATGGTGATGATACCAATGACGGTGATGACGGTGGTTAACGGCATCCGGGTAATCAGCTCGGACATCTTCTCGATATCACGGCTGTGTATCTTATTCTCGATGACGCCGGCGCACATAAAGAGCAAGCCCTTGGATACGGCGTGGAAAACCAGGAGTATCAGGGCGGCAGTAATGGCCAGGGGTGTATTCAGCCCGGCGCACATAACGATGATGCCCAGGTTACCGATGGTCGAATAGGCCAGCAGTTTCTTGGCGTTGCTCTGGGTCATAGCAATGATGGCCGTAACGAAGAAGCTGAAAGCGCCGATGAGCATGACCATGGTCGAAAGAGGCGAACCCTTATAAGCGGGCGCCAGCCTGAGCAGCAGGTAAACGCCGGCGTTAACCATGGTGGATGAATGGAGCAATGCCGAAACCGGAGTGGGCGCGACCATGGCGCCGAGCAACCAGTTCTGGAACGGCAGCTGAGCCGATTTGGTGAATCCGGCCAGGCAGAGCAGGGCCAGCGGTATCAGCATCGCCGCGCCGGCCGGGCTATGGACAACTTCGGTCAAGGATAACGTGCTCATCGAGCTTTGAATCATGATAATGGCCACCACGAAACCTACGCCGCCGATAAGGTTCATCCATAATGCGCGCAGGGCATTGTTCTTGGCCTCGGCGTTGAGATCGTGCCGGATTAACTGGTAACAAGCCAGGGTGGTCACTTCCCAGAAGAAATACAGCCACATCAGGCTGTTGGCAAATACCAGCGCGTTCATGGCGCCCAGGAACAGAATAAAGAATAGGAAGAATACCGGCTGGCGCGACTTGGCCAGATGCAGGTGCTCTTCGTGCTCGTCCATATACCTGATGGCGTAAAGCGAAATAAGCGAACCAACTATGGATATGACCAGGCACATAATTATGGCCAACTGGTCGACCACAAACGACGGGCTGGCTTCCAGGTTATGGCCCTGGGTGTATTCAAAGTAACCGAGCGGAACTATCTGGAGCAATGACAACACAATTACGGCCAGGTTGCCGCTGGCAAAGCCGATGTAGAGGAAATACGTCAGCAGGGCGAAATCCAGCACGGTGATGATGGTATTCCAGTATGGTTCCGGCGAGAAAGTGAATTCGCCTCCGGTCAGAAGCCAGACGGAACTGGCGATAAGTATCAGCGCGTTGACGGTGATGAGCAATGTCCGGATGGCCCGGTTGCGAAGTATGAAACAAAGTATGCCGCAGATGATGGGAACAAGTATCGTGGCCGTCAGAAGCGTTGATTGAGTCATGGTAACCTCACAAATTAAGGAGAAGAATTGTGCTATATGCCGGTCTTCTTTGCGGTACCGGAGTTATCCTTATGATTGCCGGGTCCGGCAGCTGGTTTATCGAGCCTCTTCTCCATCGGCTCTTTCAGCTTATCGGGACGGACATTGTCGGTCCCCGCTTTATCCGTAAACTCCTTGATCTTCTTATCTTCCTGTTTCAGAAGCGATTGCCCATATCCGCAGGCTCCGCAATTGAACCCGTGTTTGCAGATACGACCTTCGCTGGCTTTAGCCCAGAGACAAGGTTTCTCCTTTTTCATTAACGATTGTTCCTGTCTCGACCGCGGACGGGTCTTTAACCACCCGTCTGGCCCAGACTGATTTTTGTCTTGACCGAGTCCTCTTAATCTATCATTTATAAAAAGCTTTGCAAGAAAAATCGGTGTCAATCTTTCAAGTTTGTTTTCGCCTGGTCTAAAACACCCCCATTAACGGGGCGTTTGTCTCCAATTCCGAACATCAAGTTCCTGTTCATCTTACATTATATTGCCATTACCCAATGAGCGACTCGTCCTTATGTCTGCCGTAACTCTGCTCAACATCCTTATTGTTATCAAATTACTTGACCATAGGCCGGTATTTTTTATCTTATTCTATTTGTGATTTATTTAACTAAGTAAAACAAGGAGCACATTATGAACGTCCCGCTTTTGGACCTTAAAATGCAGCATCAGAAAATCAAGGACGACATCCAGCAATCCATCCAGAAAGTCATTGATTCCCAGCACTTCATTATGGGCCCAGAAGTGGCCGAGTTCGAGGCCGCCGCGGCTAAGTATGTCGGCGCCAAGCACGCCATCGGCGTGGCCTCAGGCTCGGACGCCCTGCTCCTGTCCCTGATGGCCCTGGATATCAAGACCGGGGATGAGGTCATCACCACTACATTTTCATTCTTCGCCACGGCCGGCTCCATCGCCCGGACCGGCGCCCGGCCGGTATTCGTGGATATCGACCCCAAGACATTCAACTGCGACCCCAACCGGATTGCCGACGCCCTAAAGAAGTCCAAGAAAGCCAAAGCCATCATGCCGGTCCATCTTTACGGCCAGTGCGCCGAGATGCAGCCCATCCTGGAGCTGGCCCGAAAGCATAACTGCGCCGTGGTCGAAGACGCGGCCCAGGCCATCGGCTCGACATACAAAGGCAAAAAGGCCGGCACCATGGGCGCGCTGACCGGATTCTCGTTCTTCCCGTCCAAGAACCTGGGTTGCTGGGGCGACGGCGGGCTGGTCACCACCGACGACGATAACCTCGGACAGATGGTCCGCAAACTCCGCGTCCACGGCAGCTCCAAGAAATATTATCATCAGTATGTCGGCATGAACAGCCGGCTGGATACGCTCCAGGCGGCCGTGCTCAAGGCCAAACTCAAATACCTGGACAACTGGAGCACCGGCCGGGCCGAACGGGCCGCTTATTACAACAAACTCTTTAAGTCAGCCGGGCTGGACAGCGTCATCACTACGCCGTTTGTCCATCCGGACTGCAACCACATATACCACCAGTATACCATCATCGTCAAAGGCAAAAGAGACGGGCTCAGGGATTTCCTCAAGGAACGCGGCATCGGCACCGAGGTCTATTATCCTCTGCCACTCCACCTCCAGGAATGCTTTACATATATGGGATACAAACCGGGCGACCTGCCGGTATCGGAAAAGACCTCGCTCGAAGCGCTGTCATTGCCCATCTATCCGGAGCTGACCAGCCAGCAGCAGGACTACGTGGTGGAAAGTATCAAGACGTTTATAGGGAAGTAGGCGGCGCCGATTTCTGCTTGGCCGCCTCTTCATAGACCTGTCCGATGCGGCTGACCATATACGCAGAATCAAAGTTCTGCTTGATGTGTTCTTTGCCGGCCTGACCCATCTTAGCCGCTTCAGCCGGATTCTTCAACAGATAAATTATCTTCTCGGCCATCTTATCCAGCGAGTCGTACTCCCGTCCGGCCTGCGGAGGCGGAATGATAAACCCGGTCCGGCCGTCCAGCACCACCTCGCGGGCGCCGTCGATATCGAACGATACCGCCGGCCGGCCCAGGGCCAGCGCCTGGGGCAGCGCCCGGGCCAGACCTTCCCGGAGCGACGGGTGCACCAACACGTCCATCGCCTGAATCAGTCCGGGTATGCGCTGCGGCTCGACCAGCCCGGTGAATATCACCCGGCCGACCAGCCCGCGCTCTTTGACATCCTTGGTAATCTGTTCACGCAACGCGCCGTCGCCGACGAACATCAATTTGACTTCCGGCACCTCGCGAATAATCTGGTGGGCTATCCGAATCAAATACTCGTGGCCTTTCAGATTGGCCAGCCGGGCCACCACGCCGATGACCTTGTCGTCCGGCCCGATGCCCAGCTCCCGGCGCTCTTCGAGCCTGGTCTTGAGCGGTACAAATTTATCCATTTCCAGCGCGCTGTAGATGGTGGTGTACTGTTCCGGCTTGCCCACGCCGGCGGCCAGCGCCTGCGCCGTCATGGCGTCGGCCACGCAGATAATCCTGTCGGTCACCTTGGCGGCCAGCCATTCCAGCGCTGTGTAAAACCAGTTGGCTATCCGCGGCTGGTAAGGATAAAACGGCATTCCGTGGATGGTGTGGATGATAATCTTGACTCCGGCCAGTTTGGCCGCAATCCGGCCGAAGATGCCGGCCTTGGTGCTGTGCGTATGGACGATATCGGGCTTGAGTTTCCTGAGCAGGAAAAATATCCTGATAAACGATATCAAATCCAGCCAGGGAAATATGTTCCGGCGCATCTGGGAAATGATGATCAGGTTTACTTTATTGTCCTGGGCCCGCTTGACCAGTTCGCCTTCGGGCCCGAGCGCCGGGCCGCTGATAAGCGTCACCTCGTACTTCGGCAGTTGGAGGAACGACTTATCTGCCGAGTATCCTCGGCTGTAACGCTCCTTTGTCTGACTGTCGGCAGACAGGTCGCTAACAGCCGATGGATAACCGGGCATCCGTTGTAGACCCTCGACGGTGATGAGCGTATTCTCCTGAGCGCCGCCCAGTATCAAGCGGGTGATGATGTGAACTACTTTCATAGACAGGATCTACCGCCCTTCTGTTTCCGGCGCTTTCTGCTGGCGGGTAATACTGTCTATAAAAGACCTGATGTTCTGCTTATATTTGTGTGGCATAAACAGAGCCACCTTGCGGGTGTACCACAACAGCGGTTTGGCAAAAGCCGATTCCTTGACTTGTGCCCTAAGCTGTGATGTGGGGTAATAGCTGACGCCCAGCAGTATCGAACCGCAGATAAGCGCCGTCTTCATGAACCCGAACAGGCCGCCGAACGCCCTATTGAGCGTGCTCTTGCCGGACTTGCCTTTGCCGCCGCCTTTTGATTCCTTGGGCTCATCGGACTCTTTGGGCTTCTTGTCTCCTTTTGACTCTTTGGACTTCTTCTCTCCCTTGGACTTCTTGCCAAAGGTTATCTCCATCACCCAGGTAATCATAAAAAGTATCAGGTAGATGGATGTAAATACCACCAGGTAAATTAAAAGCTGGGCCATATACGGGTCGGCCATCTCCGGACCAATCCATTTGGCAATGGGTTCGTGCAGATAAAGCGTGCTGTAAAGAGCCACCAGCAGCAGGAAGAACCTGATGAACTGCCACCAGAAACCGGTATACACCCCCAGGATGATACCGATAAGCAAAACCACGGAGAATATGATGTCAATCCAGTTCATAATCGGTTAATATTCCACCTTAACCAGGCACAGACCTTTGGCCGGCACGTTCGGTCCGGCCTTGGCCCGGTTTTTGGACTTGAGTATATCTTTTACCGCGTTCGGCGCAATCTTTTTATAACCTGTTAATAACAGCGTGCCGACGATGTTGCGCACCATATTATAAAGGAACCCGTCGCCCCGGAATTTAAAGTAAATCATCCGGCTGTTGCCGGCCAGCCGCTTGCCGGTGACCTTGATGTCATAAATCGTCCGGACGCTGTCCTTATAACTGCCGGCCTTGGAGGCAAAGGCGCGGAAATCGTGCCGGCCCTCAAGGTACCGGGCCGCCTTCTGCATCAAGCTTACGGATGCCGGCTGTGGATTATAATAGCAGAAATGCCTCTGCAGGGCCGTCCGCACCGGACCGTTAAGCATGGTATATATGTAAACCTTGTCCTTGGCATCGTACCGGGCGTTGAACTTATCCGGCACCTCAACCGCCTGGCTGATGACGATGTCCCTATCCAGAATCCCGTTCAGCCCGCGCTGTATCCGGGCCGGCTCGAGCTTGCTCTGGGTACGGAAATTAGCCGTCTGCCCCAGCGCGTGCACGCCGCTGTCGGTCCGGCTGGCCCCGTAAAGCGTCGTCTTCTGGCCGGTCATCTCCTCGATGGCCTTGGTTATCTCGGCCTGGATGGTCCGGGAGTTCTTCTGTATCTGCCAGCCGCAGTAGTTGGTGCCGTCATATTCGATGATCAATTTGATATTACGCTTCATTTCACCTTATTAGCCACAGAACCTCAGAGTTCACGGAGGCCAAATAAAATTATTAATTATCTCTGTGTTCTCTGCCCGTTCCGGGTTCTCGCTCTGAGAATCCGTCAGGGTTCGTAGAGCGCCTCTGTGGCTACGGGAACTACTTCTTCAGGTATTCCTGCACATCGGCCAGTACGCGTTGGTATGACGGTATCATCTTATAATAAGACGCCACCTCTTCGGCCAGCGGCTTGCCGTCGTCACTTTTGCCTTCTTTCCTCAGCAACACCAGGGTGGTCTCCCTAACCCTTGACGAATACAAGAGCTTGTCCGGCTGACGGACGGAAATATCCAGGACCTTGTCCTTCTCCTCTTGCCAGGTGTAAACATCGAACTCCAGCCGATTCTGTTCGGAGCGGATGAACTCGCGGGCAATCAGGATATATTTATCGGTGCGAATGATGTCCACGGTTATCTGGTCCGGAATGGCCTGAATGGTCGCGCTCATCTCGCGCAACTGCTTGCGGGCCTGGATGGCCGGCTTATAGTTGGCCCGGGCGTGGTAGCACTGGATGGCCGGTTCAAATGCCTTCCAGTATTTGGCCATCATCAACGGCTCAAGAATGTCCAGGGCCTTGATATATTCGCCCTTGGCCTTGTAGGCGATGGCCTGTCCCAGCTGGGCGTCAATATAGCCGGGCTTTTTGGCCAGCACCGCGGCCCATTCGGCGATAGCCCGGTCGATATCGCCGGACTCGTAAGCCATCATAGCCAGCCAGTGCCGCGCCTCCAGGAACTCCGGCCAGACCTTTGTGGCGTCTTCGAAATACTTCATAGCCTGGTCGTATTTCTTGTTGTCCTTATAGAACTGGCCCAGCCCGTAATAAGCCCAGAAAAAGGTCTTGTCCAGTTTGATGGCCTGGAGGAAGGCCTTTTCCAGCTCGGCGCCTTCCATCAGACGTCCGTACAGATAATTATAGAGCGGGCTGTCCGGGTTGGCCTCGAGCCTGGCCAGATATTCCTTGCGGACCCGTTCAATATCGCCGGCCTCGCGCATCAGGTTCTGGTAACCGCGGTGCGCCTCGATATTCTCCGGCTCGGCGTTTATCAATTTGCTGTAAGCCCGGGCCGCCTCGACCTTCTTGCCGTCACGGGATAACTGCTCTATATCTGCCACAGATTCCACAGATTTCCCCGCGGCAACAATAAATAAGCTCAAAACTAACAATATAAAAACATATCTCATATCTACATCCTTAATTTAATGTATCAATTTATCAGATTAATCTGTGTAATCCGTGGCTTTATTTATAATCCTGTATGACCGTCTCCGCTATCTGGACGGCGTTGAGGGCCGCGCCCTTGCGCAGGTTCTCGCCGCACAGCCACAGGTTTATGCCGTTCTTGACGGTCCGGTCTACCCGGATCCGGCCGACCAGCACGTCGTCCTTACCGGCCACGTCCACCGGCATCGGATATGATTGATGCTTGGGATCGTCTATCACCCGGATGCCCGGCGCCTTGGCCAGCAACGCCCGGACCTTGGCCGGCGATATCGGCCTCGAGAACTCTATATTGACCGACTCGGCGTGCCCGCGGTTGACCGGCACCCGGACACAGGTCGGGCTGACCTTGATGGAACTGTTACCCATTATCTTCTGGGTCTCCTGAATCATCTTGACCTCTTCATCGGTATAGTCATCCTGGCAGAAGGCATTGGATTGCGGTATCTGGGGAATGACGTTAAAGGCAATCTGGTGCGGGAAAATCCGGCGCTGGTATTTCCGGCCGGACAGCAGAGCCCGGGCCTCGTCCGTCATCTCAGCCACGGCCTTAAGGCCGGCGCCTGAGACCGATTGGTAAGTGGACACCACCACCCGTTTCACCCGGGCGTAATCGTTCAGGGGTTTCAGGACCATCACCAGCGGAATGGTCGAGCAGTTAGGGCTGGCGATGATGCCCTTGTGAGTGGCGATGGCGCCGGGATTGACCTCGGGCACCACCAGCGGCACGGCCTTATCCATCCGGAAAGCGGCCGATTTGTCTATGACCACGGCGCCGTTGCGGGCGGCCACCGGAGCCCACTCCTTGCTGACCGAACTACCGGCGCAGAAGAAGGCGATATCAACTCCCAGGAAACACTCCGGCTCGACCTTGCGGATACGCAGTTTAATTTGTCCGTTGGGAGTTTTAAAGGTAGTCACCTTGCCGGCCGAGCGGTCCGATGCAAATAAGCGCAGTTCGCCTACGGGGAACAGGCGCTGTTCCAGGATACGGATGAGTTCCAGCCCGACCGCTCCGGTCGCGCCGACCACGGCTACCACGAAACCTTGCTTCATCTTAGCTCCTCTTAACGACACTTAAATATACCGACATGCAGTGTCGGTATGCTTTTAGTGTCGCTTAGATCCCGATGAACGAAGTATCATCGGGATAACTACAATGCCCTCTTTTAACCACGAAAACACGAAAGTTAGAAATAATAAGTTTCGTGCCTTTTCAACTTCGTGACTTCGTGGTAAATACTTATAATTAATTTATCCTCTAAATCAGCTTACTTATTTCTTACGCCGTTTCAAGAAAATGAAGGTCTTAACTAAAGCCCCGCTCTAAGGCAAGGCACTCACGACCATCCCCGAGAAAGAACCAATTTATTTCAATCCTTCGAGTCCGTGTTTTATATAGTCCGCCCGCCAGGACCAGATTATCCGCTCGGTGAATCCAAGGCGTTTGGCAATTTCTTTAACTGTCATCCCTCGAATTGAAGCCAGGATGGTCCGGCCCCGGATAGACGCCCGTATATCACCGCCCGGCGCCTCGTTTTTATTGATAAAATCTCTTAATTCCTGGTCTTGCTCAACAGTAACTTTTATGAAAGATGCTTTACGCGGCATATGTTTTTAAAGCCAAATTATAGCCCTGAAACCTGAAAAACTTTCAGTATTAAGTATGCCTTTTTTCGTATTTCAGTCACGCTTTTGTGCTCAAAATACCTATAAGGGGGGATATCCCCCCAGACTAGGGGTAGATACCCCCTCACTGTTCAACGTCAGCGCATTTGAGACAAAGGAATGAAGGGGAATAAGTTGCAGATATCAAGGAGTTTTGGGGGGAGAAAACTCCTTGAAAAATCGACTCGACTCCGATAATATCTTTTACGGAAG
>Ga0265292_1000482_pt1 | contig 56287 bp, 63 predicted proteins | sample Munlanlewell296A_FD_189080 | JGI IMG/M metagenome (GOLD analysis project Ga0265292, IMG submission 189080) | Leachate microbial communities from a municipal landfill in Southern Ontario, Canada - Leachate well 296A | ecosystem: Engineered > Solid waste > Landfill > Unclassified | place: Canada... | reverse complement strand
GAGAAAGACCAAGTCAAACTTGACTCCATCCGAACACTAAACGTATGATTTAAATGTCCAGCTTCGCTATACGAAATAAGGTGTTCGAATGGACTGGATCAAGTGTTCGAGTGTGCCGGAATCCGCACCATCCCAGGTTACAAAAGTTTCAAGGCGAAGCAATAGTTCCTCATCTTCATGCGTCTCTTATCAAATCTACAATTCGAACGTATAATTCGAAAATTTGACAATTTCTTCAAATGCTGTATTATTTATAGAGGGGTGAACTATGTTGAAAATTATTTCTTCTCTGCAAACACAGCAGGAAGATATCCTGAACCAGCTTAAAGATCATCAAATAGATATATGCCATGAGGACAAATCACTTATCGAAACAATTACGAAAAAAAGCTATGACGTTATCCTCCTTGAGAGCAAAATAGACTCTATTGAGAAAATAAAGACTGCAGATCCAAGAATTGAGGTTATTCTCTTTGGAATAAATGGGATAGTAGCAGTTGAAGCAATCAAAAATGGAGCTTCTGCCTTTTTCCCTTTGCCGCTTAATGATCCGGAATCCTTGAAAAAGACTGTAGATACTATAAACGAGGAGGTCAAACTCCGGATTGAAACAGCAGAATTAGAGAAGCAACTCAATGCAAAGTACACATTCAAAGGTATTGTAGGGAAAAATCCCAAGATGCTTGAGATATTTAATTTCATGAGACGTATAGCTCCTTATTTCCAGACCGTTACGATTATAGGTGAAACCGGTACAGGAAAAGAGGGAATAGCCAAAGCTATTCAGTTATTAAGTCCGGTTGCAAAATATCCCTTCATCACCTGTAACAGTGGCTCACTCGGGAAAGAGCTTATTGAATCTGAATTGTTCGGTCATAAGAAAGGTTCATTCACCGGAGCCATTGCTGACAAGAGCGGCCTTTTTGCAGCTGCCGGCGAAGGAATTATTTTCCTTGATGAAATCGGAGAGCTTCCTCTGCAGATTCAACCGCACCTTCTAAGGGTGCTCCAGGATGGGGAATACAGGCGGGTCGGCAGCAATCAGACGATGAAAGCCAATTGCAAGGTTATTGCTGCAACCAACTGTGATTTATAATTGATACACCCTGCGGTCTCTGCCGCAGGATCCGATGTACTTAACGTTATGAGTGTATGTATGGTATGTATGGGGTCAGGCTTGCGATTATGCAACTATCCTGATATGATAATTACGGTTATGGCACGGAAACCGCGCATACAATTTGAAGGGGCTTTTTACCACATCATCGTCCGAGGTAATCAGAGACAAGATATCTTCGTTGAGGAACCCGATCGCCACCAGTACCTTGAGCGACTGCACAGATACGGGAATAAATGCGGGTTTATTCTTTACGCTTATGTGCTCATGACTAATCACGTTCATCTGCTGATCGAAACACCCAAGGACCCGATATCGCGCATCATGCAGATGATCAACTTCACCTATACACAATATTTCAATAAGAAATATGGAAAGGTTGGGCACTTGTTTCAGGGACGGTATAAGTCCTATCTCTGCGACAAAGACAACTATCTTTTGAGTCTCGTGCGTTACATTCATGACAATCCGGTGCGGGCCGGTTTGGTGAAGGATGCCAGCGCATACGAGTGGAGCAGCCACGGCGACTATTTGCACGGAACTAAGGGGCTTGTCGATACAGACAAAGTGCTCCGTCTTTTCTCCGAGAGACCCGGCATTGCAAGGCGGAAATATATGGAGTTCATGACTGAGGGCGAACCCGACAAAAGTTTCTCGCCTTACGCAGCGTATGCGCAGCAGATAGTAGGGGACGAATGTTTCATTGAAAAAGTCGAGAAGCGGGTGGAGAGCCTGGAAAAGAGGGCAAAAAAAATACCGATCAGGGCTTTGATCCTCGCGATAGAAAGGGAGACGGGCGTTGGCCTGTTGGAGCTGGTCTCCCGGGCGCGGGGCGAACGGCTTCGGACGGCTCGTGGAATCCTCGTATCACTGGCGAAGGAGATTGGATATAATATGGTGGAGCTACAAGGGATATTGAAACGAGATATCTCCGTTTTGTCACGGTTGGCAAGTATCGGCGAAACGAGAGAAGGGGAGAAGACATTGCGGAGGGTGAAAGAGAGCCTAAATGCATAAACGAAAGCCTGACCCCCAACCACCCCCCACCAACCACCCCCCACAAAGAGTGATTCTCTTGGATGATGGTGAAACTGTTCATAATGCCTTTTTTGATAGAGGTTTTAAGGAAGGAGGAAAATGAAAATACGATATTTTTCAGATACGGACACGGCACTTATTGAGTTTTCAAGCAAGCCGGTTATTGAAACAAAAGAAATATCAGAAAACCTTTATATTGATTTGGATGAAAACGGCAATTTGGTCAGCATGACTATTGAGCATGCCAAAGACAAGGCGGGCATTTCAGAAATATCATATTTACGGATGGAAGAAAGTACTGCATAACCTGTCACTTCACAGGATGCGGCACAACAGCCGCAGCACCTGTGAGTTTTTTCGTTGTGTCAGGATGATTTGTATAGGGGCGGGGTGACCCCGCCCTTACGGCTATGACCCTCAGATACGCTCACCTTGCACTTCTCACATGGTAAAAGCGATTAATATTCCGGATAACGCACTCAACGAAAAAATGATTAGCACAAAATTAGCACAATTTTTGGGGTAACGTTGATAGTAAAGGCTGGTAAGTCATTGAAAAATATGGTAGGCACGAGGGGTATTGAACCCCTGACCTCTTCCGTGTCAAGGAAGCGCTCTCCCACTGAGCTACGCGCCTACAGGAATTTATAAAATAACATTTTACCCCTTAGTCCTGTCAACCAAAAGAAATCAAAAAATAAAAACCCTTCCCGTTTACCCCGGATTATTCATAAAATTGGTAACAGCAACTGAGGATAGAGTATTTGAGCGGTTTTTTTTGCCGATAGTCAAATACAGTATGTGAAAAATAAAGAGGCAAAAGCCTCGCAGGGAGGAACGACCGAGAATGTCCGCCTCAGGCGGATTCGCCGAGGAGAAAGCGAAAATACTCTATCCTCGGTTCAATCAGAAAAATTTATGAATAATCCGGGTTAATCAGTTGACTAATAGATATGCATCGCATATAAAATAACTATCATGTTCATCAAAGATTATTTAATGAGCATTTCCCTGAATAAAAAACTCATCGGGATGATGCTCCTGCTCAGCGTAACCGTCATAAGCGTCCTTATGTTTTTATATGCGCAGTCTGAAAAGGCGCTGATGAATGAACTCGAAAACCAGACGGCGGAGCTTTCGAAGGCGATCCAGGTCGGAGTGGAAGAGGTGACGAGCAAAGGCAGCACCGACCAGATGAGGCTGCAGACATATCTGAAGAAGCTCAATGCGAAGGGAGTAAAAGAGATTTCGATCATCAGCCCGACGGATGAGATTGTTGCAAGCACAAACCTTACTAAAATCGGCGAGCAGCTTGGAGCTACAAAAAAGGAGCGTATTATAAAGGCGGAGCTTGGCGAACCGGTTTCAAAAGAAGGCAAGGTATACAATGTCATTCTGCCGGTAATTGCAGGCAACGAGCATTACGGTTATATCCACCTGAAGATAAATATTGAGGACTTTTCCGAAATCATGCATAGCCATGCAATAAAAAGGATAGTCGCTACCTCGGTGGTTTTCGGAATCGGCATTATCCTTGCTGTAATCCTCTCCTGGATGTATACAAAACCGATCCACAATATTGTGAACGCCGCGCGGACTGTTGCAGCCGGAGATCTGTCGTTGGAATTGAAAACGGAAAGAACGGATGAAATCGGGGAACTGACGCACAGTTTTAATTACATGGTCCAGAAGCTCAGGGAGGAGCGCGCGCTTGAAGAAAAATTACGCGAGGCCGAACACCTTTCAGGGATAGCGCAGTTGGCAAAAAGCATCGCCCATGAAATAAGGAACCCGCTTAATTTCATCAGCCTTTCGATAGATCATCTCAAGAAAAAATATATGCCGCAGGGGAATGAAGATAAGGAGAAGTTCGAGGTCCTTATTATCAGTATAAAGCACGAGATTCAGAGGTTGAACAAACTGGTGGGAGATTTCCTTGAATACGGGAAACCGATGCGTTTGAGTCTTCAGGTCATTGATCTGGGCAATCTTATCGGTGAAGTGCTGGAGCTTGTGCGCGCCAAGGCGGAAAAAGACGGCATCAGGATAACATACCGGAACGGTGAGATTCCCGCGCTGTCGGTAGATCCGGAACTGATAAAAACGTGCATCTTCAATATCATTCTTAATGCCTTTCAGGCGATGCCTGAAGGCGGCGACCTGACGGTGATTACGGAGACGTCCAACGGAAAAGCACATATTATTGTCGAAGACACGGGCGAAGGGGTTTCTAAAGAGAATATGCAAAAACTTTTTGATCCGTTCTTCTCTACAAAAATCACCGGCCTCGGCCTTGGGCTTGCCATGACAAAGAGGGTCGTTGAAGAGCACGGCGGAAAGGCGGATTTTCAGAGCACGGAAGGAAAGGGCAGCGTTATGACAATATCATTGCCGGTCCGGAAGGGCTAGTGGCTGTTATTCTTGTTGTTGATGACGAGCCTTTGCAGAGGGATATCCTTAAGACGATACTCGATGACGAAGGATACGAGACATATACCGCATCCTCGGCAGAGGGCGGACTCAAGATCATAAGAGAGATAAAGCCCGACGTCGTTCTGACCGACCTTAAGATGGATGGCATGGACGGGATCGAGCTTGTAGAATCCCTTCCCAACGAGCTGTTTGAACCTACCGCGATTGTTATGACCGCATACGGAACAATTTCCTCGGCAGTCGAAGCGATCAAAAAAGGCGCCTTTGACTATCTCACTAAACCCCTTGATAAAGAAGTGCTTCTAATTACAATAAAAAGGGCTGTTGAGAGGGTCAATCTGCAAAAAGAAAATCTGCGTCTTCAGAAGGACCTTTTCGGCAGGTTTGCTATTGAGGGGATTATCGGCAGTTCGGAGAAGATGGTGGAAGCTGTCGAGGTTATGAAAAAGGTCACCTCGAGCAACGTGAACGTGCTGATACTCGGGGAAAGCGGTACGGGGAAAGAGCTTGCGGCAAGAGCGATCCACTATAACAGTTCAAGGCGCACGAAGCCTTTCATAGCCGTTAATTGCGCCGCCATCCCGGAAAATCTTATAGAGAGCGAGCTGTTCGGTCATGAACCGGGAGCGTTTACCGGCGCTATTTCGAGGAATATAGGGTTGTTCGAGGCTGCAAACGCCGGTACGATATTCCTTGACGAGGTGGGCGACCTTCCTGCCCTGACGCAATCAAAAATCCTGCGCGTACTTCAGGATAAAGAGATCAGAAGAGTGGGAAGCCGTGAGAGCATAAAAGTAAATGTGCGGATTATAGCCGCAACCAATAAAGACCTTGAAAAGGCGATCATAAATAAAACCTTCAGGGAAGACCTGTACTACCGTCTGAAGGTAATCACTATAAATCTGCCGCCGCTCCGCGAGAGAAGAGAAGATATAACCGAGCTTGTGATGTTCTTTATCAAGAAATATAGCCATGAATTCGGGAAAAGAATAAAAGGCATTGACGCCGGCGCTATGAAAGCCCTCAGGGAATATCACTGGCCGGGCAATATCAGACAGCTTGAAGCCGTTACCGAACGCGCCATTATTATGTGTGAAACCCAGCATATCAGCCTCAAAGACATCAAGAGCGAACTCAGGTTTTTACAGGGTGCAAGCCTTGTGGAGTTTGAGCTTCCGGATGAGGGCATCAATTTTGAAGAACTTGAGCAGGACCTTCTGAAAAAGGCAATGCAGAGGGCGAACGGCGTGGCGGCAAAGGCCGCAAAGCTTTTAGGCATGACCTATAAGACCTTCTGGTATAGATGGGAAAAGCTCAATCCGAATTCCCCAAAAAAGGATAACCTTTCCTAAAAGAGGAACACCCCTGGGACTATCCGCCTTGATTTATCGGCTTTTTTCTTATGGCAAGCCTTTTGCATTAATAAGTTGTTGCGAAAAGAAAAAAATTGTTTTACAATTTCTGCACATTTAAAAATGAAAGGAGGTGATTTGGATGAAGAAAACATTAGCGATTATCGTATCTCTTATTTTCGTTCTCTCCTTCGCGGGTCTTTCCTTTGCAGCCGATAAGGCGGTAGAGAAGAAAGCCGAACCTGTAAAGGCGGAGAAAAAGGCTGAACCTGCAGTGGCGGAGAAAAAGGCGGCCCCTGCAAAGGTTAAGCAGGTGACCGGCGACGTTGCGGCAGTCGATGCAAAGGCCAACACCATTACCGTAAAAGGTAAGAAGGGTGATACAGTCGTTACCTGTGATGACAAAACAAAGATCATGATGGGTAAAGACAAAAAGGCCATTGCCGACGTTAAGGTTGGTGATAAGGTCACAGTAAAGTATTCAGAGGCTGACGGCAAGATGACGGCAAAGAGCGTTGCCATTAAGGCGGCAGAGAAGAAAGCCGAGCCCGTAAAGGCAGAGAAGAAGGCTGAACCTGCAAAGACAGAGAAGAAATAATTTCTCTTGAAATATGGTTAAGGGCACTGAAAGTTCTTCAGTGCCCTATTTTTTTTGTCGCGGACGTTATCTTTTTTAAAAGTATCTTCAATCCGGTTACTGCCGAAACTTTATTTTTTGTTTCTTTCGAAATTCCTGTGGTTGTGCATTCCTTTTCTACCCGCACAATTCCCGGAAGGGCTATTTTTTATCAGTATGTACAATTATAGTATATAATATAGCAAACAAAAAGCAGGGGGTCGGTTTGAAAAAGAAGATTTCCGTAGAATTAGCCTCAAGGATCAAGCATCTTCCTCCATATCTGTTCGCATCGATAGATAAAATGAAACAGAAGGCCCTGCAAAAGGGCGCCGACGTCATAGACCTGAGCATAGGCGATCCCGATATCCCGACGCCTTCCCATATTATTCAGGCCATGCAAAAGGCGGTGCAAAACCCTGCCCACCATCGCTATCCGTCCTATGAAGGGATGCTTTCTTTCAGAGAAGCCGTCGCCGGATGGTACAAGAAGAGATTTAAGTCCGATCTTGACGCCAAAACTGAAGTCCTCTCTTTGATCGGTTCAAAGGAGGGCATCGGCCATATCCCGCTTGCATTCATTAACCCCGGCGATGTCGTGCTTGTGTCTTCTCCGGGTTATCCTGTTTATCCGATAGGAACACTTTTCGCCGGCGGCAAGAGCCATATTATGCCCTTAACCGAAGAAAATAATTTTCTGCCGGATCTCGGGGCAATACCGGAAAAGGCATTACGGAAAGCAAAGCTTATGTTCATCAACTATCCGAACAATCCCACTTCCGCATCCGCCTCGGAGGAGTTTTTTAAGGAAGTAATAAGGTTTGCCGTCAAATACAATATCATAGTCTGCCACGACGCTTCATACACCGAGATTTACTATAATAAAAAGCCGCTGAGTTTTATGCAGATGCCCGGCGCAAAAGAAGTGGGCATAGAGTTTCATTCCCTTTCCAAGACCTACAATATGACGGGCTGGAGGATCGGTTTCGCCGTCGGTAACAAGGAGGTCCTTGTAGGTCTCGGTAAGGTAAAGACCAACCTTGATTCAGGCGTTTTCCAGGCCGTTCAGGAGGCTGCCATCGTCGCCCTCGGCACGGAAGATTCAGTGCTGGCAAAGATAAGAAATACCTACAGGGAAAGAAGGGATATCCTTTACACGGGTTTGAAGAGTCTCGGCATGGACCTCTTAAAACCTGATGCAACCTTTTATCTCTGGGCTAAGGTGCCGCCGCGTTTCGATTCAGCATCGTTCGTTGCGCATTTACTGAACAAGGCAGGGGTGCTTGGAACACCCGGCAACGGATTCGGCGCGCCGGGAGAAGGCTACATCAGATTTGCATTGACCGCGTCTTCCGAAAGGATTCAGGAAGCGGTCGAGAGGATACGGAATATTCTGTAAATAGATAATGTCTGTTGCCTATATAGGGATCGGTTCAAATCTGGGGGACAGGGAATTTAATTGCAAACAGGCTATCAGTCTTCTCAGGCAAAAGGGGACCACGGTAAGCAAAGAATCCTCGCTGTATGAGACAAAGCCCTGGGGGGTAAGAGACCAGCCCTTGTTCCTTAATATGGCGATAGAAATAGAAACGGACCTGAAGCCGTTTGAGCTTTTGAATACATTAAAAGATATCGAAAAGGAAATGGGGAGGGAGGAGACCTTCCTTTGGGGACCACGCATAATTGATCTCGATATACTTCTTTACGATAATAATATTGTAGATGATGAGGAGGGCCTCAGGATACCTCATCCTCATATGCAGGATAGAGAATTTGTGCTGAGGCCGCTCTGTGAAATAGCAGGGGATGTGACCCACCCTTTATTGCTGTTGAGCATGGGGGAGCTTTTACAAAGGCTGAAATTAACGGAAAACCTGTAGGAGCGGAGTTACCACGCTTCTGCAAATCAAAAAATATATTCGGGTAACAGGGCAGCCATGGAGCTTTTTGATTTCGACAATATATCTTCTTTGCAGGCCCATCTTTCAAAACTGACCGGCCTCTATCTTTCCCTCTACGGAAAGAAGGGGAATATCATCCTGCCGCCGGTAAATGAAAATAATATTCTCAAAGCCGTCAGGGCGTCGGAATTAGGCGGGACCGAATACAATGATTTCATGCGTAAATCCATAGACAAGGCCGGCCACAGGAGCGATGTGTCGGTTTTTAAAGGTCCGGGCGACCAGCATTATTTTTTTATCCCTCTTTCTGTCAATGATAAATTTTTCGTCATCTCAGGCGGCGGGGTATATCTTACTGCCGGAGATTACTGGAAGTTTTACGGAAAAAAAGGACGTTTGTACGGTTTGCCTGCATATCAGCCTGAATCCCTGCATTCTGAAATCGCCGTAAAGGAGCTTTCAGACCTGCATTATGCCGCACGGTATATTCGCTCAATTTTCAGCCTTGTATTAAAAGGCGCCTATCAATGCAGTGTGCATGAAAAAAGATATAAGGTGATGAAGATCATCATGAGCCTGATATCCGACATGAAAATAGATAAGCAGGCTGATACCGTTTTCGATGTGCTGATTGATATCCTTCTTTTCCTGTTCAATGCGGAAAGCATATCCATTCTGGTGAAAAACAATAACGTCTTTACTCCGCTCAGGACGGGGGGCAGATTAAAAGAATATCTGAAAGGGACCGTTTTAAGGACAACAGGCGTCCTGTCTGAAATGATTGAAAGACAGTCTCCTTTCTATACCGAATCGGCAATGGACATCCTGCAAATGGGATTGAATGATGACGTCCTTTCACTGTATTCATTTCCAATTATTTCCGACGGCAGGGTCGCAGGGATATTAAATCTCATCAACTCGCCTGTCACAAAAGAGGATGCAGAGATTATTTCGGAAATATGCAGAGTTACGGGCTTTATTCTCAGGGTTATGGATATGCAGGACACATGTCACAGACATATGAAAGATATAGACGTGCTCGGCGCGGCAGCCGAACACATTACCCCTGTGAGAGATCCGGAGCAGCTCTACGAAGCAATATTAGAAACATCCGTGAGGATTGCGGAAGCTGAAAGAGGATCTTTAATGCTGATGGATGGTAATGATTCGTCATGTCTTACTATAAAGGCGGCAAAAGGCATTAACAGAAGACTGCTGGGCGAGATAAAGATCAACTCCGGTGAAGGCATTGCCGGAAGGGTTTTCAAAGACGGCGTGCCTGTGCTGGTGAAGGACATTGAGCATAATGAATGGTGGAAAGGGGAGATAAACCCGAAATACAGAACAGGCTCTTTCATAAGCATCCCGCTTAAGCTAGGTGAAAAGACGATAGGGGTGTTGAACATAACGGACAAGATTACCGGCGAGATATTTTCTGAAGATGACATGCACCTGCTCCGGTCATTCGCGTCATATGCTTCCATAGCGCTTGAACGGTCGAATTACTATAGCCTTGCAGGGCATCTTAGAGAGCTTTCCATTACGGATTCTCTGACAGGGCTTTTCAATAGGAGATATTTTGAGGAGCGGTTCTATGAAGAGCTGCACCGTTCGGAGCGCCACAACCTCACATTTGCACTCGCCATGCTTGATATAGACGACTTCAAACTCTTCAACGATACGGAAGGGCATCTTGCCGGGGATGAGATCCTGAAATCAATTTCCAGTATCGCCAAGGACAACCTGCGTATTATCGACGTCATTGCGCGGTTCGGAGGAGAGGAGTTCGCGATAATTATGCCTCAGACCGAGAAACCCGAGGCATTGCATGTTGCCGAGAGGATCAGAGATTCCATAAAAGAACGGATTCCAAAGATGTGGAACGAGTTCCCCAGGGACGCCATAACCATCAGCATCGGCATAGCCACATATCCCGCCGACGGAAAGGACCGCAAGGAGATTATCCGCAGCGCCGACAAGGCCCTCTACCGCGCAAAGATGGAGGGGAAAGACAGAACGGTGTTGTGGCAGGGCTGATAAACATTAAATTTTGCCGAAAACCGGACATTTTCATTTGAAGATAATTTTTTCTGATTAGAGTCTGTTTATAAACTGCGATCCAAGCAATCCGTCATTCTCCGACTCGATCGGGGAATCCAGTCTTTTCAATGGGTTATAGATCCACCGGTCAAGCCGGAGGATGACAAAACCTGAGTTTATACACAGACACTATTTATTGATAAAAATAACGATATTATATGGAATAATCGTGACAATTATTACCTGTTTCCCGGCAAAATAATTGACAATCAAACTGTGAAGTTATAATCTTTTAAGCAATTATAGGGTACGCTTAAAAATAAATGTTGTACCAAGATTGAAATAGAAGATATAAAAAGTAGTTGACTTCTTATAGTAGTTAGACTATTATGGTAGCAAATCTATCTTAGGAGGTCGCTATGAGAACAATCAGGGTATCGGAAGATGTGTGGCAAGTTATCGCAAGTCAAGGAAAATTTGGAGAAACGGAGGATGATGTCCTCAGGCGTATTTTGAAATTACCACCACAATCAACGACAGACGATTTAACAAAACCTTCGGAAATTGCTATGGGCCGCAGCCCTCGCAGAACCTTCGCCACGCAGCGGATGAGTTGTCATATTAGCAATAACCAACTTCAAGTCACATTTCAGGACGGTACCACACGTTCATGGCCCTTGCCAACCCGCAGCGATAAAGCCGGGATCAAAACAGTCCGCGATAAAGCCGTTACATTCGCCAGAGAGCATGAAGCAACAATCGGGCAGATAAATGCTGTCAAGAAGACCTTAACTGATAACGAATATTGGACGACCAAATAAGAAGGCAGTAAAGTATAGTATAAATAAATCGAGGCGACAGGGAATAGCCTCTGTACTTTTTTGCGAAGGCTGGTTGCCCCTGCGCCTCATTGTTGGCGTTGAAGCTGTAGAAAAAGTCCTTACTAAAATATTTGTGAGAGGACGAGCAGAAATAGGCTTCGTGAAATGAGCCGTATTGAACGATCACAGTTGATTGAAGGGGTGAGAGACCCCCAAAATTACGGCTGTTTGTATCAACGAGGACTTTTTCTACAGACTCGTTATGTAGTAATAGAGAGAAAGGAGAAAATAATATGACCACATTTAACAACGGAAAACCTTATCATGGCTCTAAAGAAATCATGGGCGGTCGCCTAGAGGGTGCAACTGGCGAGTCTGATTATTTCTATTTCTTCTGCCCTAAATGCCCCGATCGAGAAATTATGTGAATTCTCGAATACGGAGAACATACCAAGGAAGCTGTCAATAAATACAACACGGACTGCAAAAGTGATGCAAAGTATGGCTTTACTTTGACGTTGAAATTGTATTGCGAGAACTGCGGCTACTCTGATTTTTTGAAAGTCTCGAATACGGGATGGCAGAGCGGCAAGCATTATGAAATTTTGAAAAAGGCATAGGAGGGGCTATGTCAGAGAACAAACCACAACAGAGTGACGAGGCTGATGATGAAATATATTATAAATCACCATTAAAGTCTAAAAGCCGATGGGGGTGGGGGTGGTTTATTTTATTATTGAGTTATTCGAGTTGGTATAACAAAGCAGCCGTAAAACCTAATGCTATTACTGGAATCTTAGTTCCTGTTGTCATGTTTGTTTGCTACTTCTGGCTTCGCACTCGAATGATTGGTATGTTTAGCAAATTATGGAAGGTTTCTTTTGTTGCCGGAATAATTTCACTCTTTTTAAGTGGCTTCTTAATGGCAATCTTAATGTGAGTCAGAATTTAAGAAAACTAAAAGAAAATGAAAGGGGTCAGCCCTTGAGAGGATTAGGGACGTAGTTACTGACAATGATTAATCCCCGGGAGTTTGACAAAGACAACGGGGATAATGAGATGTTTCTTCAAAGACTCGGAGAAAACGTAAATTGACCCGCTCGACTACGCGAAGAGCCCTTTTTCTTTGCCATTACCATATTCCTACTTGGAGTTTCCTGAAATCATCAGGGGAATTTGGTGGCAGTACGAGCTTATCAGCCTGCAACGCCTGTCCCCTCAATTCTAAACAATCGCCATTATGCTGATTTTATTCTTGACTGCTGTTTCAGTTGTTCCGATAGCCATACCTTTATGAGCGACTGGTAAGGCACATCCCGTTTGTTTGCCTCAATGCGGATTGCTTCAAGGAGCGAGAGCGGTAGACGCAAAGAAATGGATTGAGTGGAAGGCTTTAGATTCGGGAAACGCGCACGAACCATCTTGGTAGAATCAAAATATTCAGTGGTGTCGTGTGTCTCCCAGAAACGGCGCTCTTCCGCTTCTGACTTAAATTTCGGGATTACTTTTAATTTCTTGCTCATATAATTTCCTTTCTTTAGCGTTCATATTACGGGCAGATATGACGCGCACCAGCGCACCGGCCTGTCTCAAAGTGAAAATGACCGTCAATTGCCGACCGATTGCCGTTTCTCCAAGAGCTCGATATCTGCGTTCGGAACCGCTATGTTTTTCATCCGGAGTAATGAAAAGCGGCTCATTAAGAAAAACCTGCTCGGCCTCCGCTTGCGTGACGTTATGCTTATCGTTCTTGCGGGCATTTCCGGTATCCCAATCAAATCCCTCTACTTTATCGAGGTCGATCATATTTGTATATTATCATAATATACTTGACAAAGCAAAACAAACATTATTATGAGGATTAGGGACGTGAGGATTAGGGACGTAGTTACTAACAATGATTAATTTGTTAAATAATGCTTTTGCAAATGATGAATACAACTTCTTTTTTAAGAGGAATAAAATATATAATAATCACAATAAAGAGGTAAATATGCGTGCAACTGTAACGATTGAAAAAGATAGGCTGGACCTGCTTATGAAGGAGACGAAAAGCAGGTCTAAAACATCAGCGGTGAAGATCGCCATCGACGACTATCTGAGGAAGAAGAAGATAGAGAAGATAAAATCAATGAAGGGAAAACTCGATTTCGATATGACCGCAGATGAGATACGGCATCGTAAGCGATAAATGTTTAGCTAAACTTATTAGAAAGACGTCTTAAGGGCGGGCAGTTAAGCTTTTTTTACAAAATCCCCGAAATTCTTCAATATCTTCAAACCCGTCTCCTGGCTCTTTTCGGGGTGGAATTGCGTGGCAATAATATTGTCCTTCCAGACCATTGATGTGAAGGTCATCCCATAGTCCGTCGTGCCCGCAATTATCCCTTTATCATCCGGCGCTACATAATATGAGTGGACGAAATAGAAATACGACTCGTCTTTTATATCATCGAATATCGGCGGTTTTCCGAGAAGCCTGACCGTGTTCCATCCCATATGCGGCACTTTTAAATCTACCTGAAACCGAACAACCTTTCCCTTCAAAACATCCAGTCCCTTATAAACGCCGAATTCCTCCGACTCGGTAAATAGCATCTGAAGGCCGAGGCAGATGCCGAGATAGGGTTTTCCATTCCTGACGGATTTCAGGATAGGTTCGATGAGTTTCATCTGATCGAGATTCTTCATGCAGTCCCTGAAGGCGCCGACGCCCGGAAGCACAATGGCTTCGGCGTTATTCACCGACCGGGGATCGGTGACAACCTTAGCGTCAACGCCAACCTTAAGAAACCCCTTCTCAACGCTCCGCAGATTCCCCATGCCGTAATCTATGATTGCAATCATAGATTATTATACAATAAACATGATGAATACATTTCGCAGCAGTATGCCTCGTTCGGTTGATATTAAGGAGTTCATAAGTAAAGCCACACACCCTCACCCTTGCCCTCTCCCCTCTCCCCTCTCCGCACTCCGCACTCAGGCGGATTCGCCGGGGAGAAAAGGGAGAGGGGACTTAAGAATCGCCCCTCCCTTGAGGGGAGGGTGTTTAAATGTGTCCTTACTTATGAACTCCTTAATAAGTCACTTCAGTAATGTACCGGTCAGGCGGTATCTTTTAATGCTTTTAATATTGTTTCCGTTATTTTCATGCCTATACCCGGATCAAAAGCTTACCGACAAAAAGGCGGAGGTTTCAGAAAAAAGCAATTTTAAGCAATCTCAGGGATTTTCCGGCGAACAGGAATTTATCAAAGAGGGTGAATTGGTATTTCTCGGGAAAAACGCCGGCGGAAAAATCACGAAGATAGACGTTGAGATCGCTGATAACCCTTATGAATGGGGGAGAGGTTTAATGTATCGGCATTCAATGCCGAAATCATCAGGAATGCTTTTTATTTTCCGGAGGCCGCAGTTATTGTCTTTCTGGATGAGGAACACTTACATTCCGCTGGATATAATCTTTGTTGACGTAAGCATGAGGATTGTGACGATACATAAAAACACTCAGCCGCTATCCGAAAAACAGCTCTTTTCAAATGTCGCCGTAAAATACGCGGTAGAAGTGAATGCAGGATTTTGCGGCAGATACGGCATTAAAAAAGGGGACTACATAAGGTTTTAATTGATAAACAGGTTCTTCGTTCGTTGACACTCCTTAATTTTCATTGATATACTCAATTATGCGTTTCAGGGGGATAAACTGATATGAGTCTTGTCGGACGTCTTGAGGACCTCGGCCTTTCGGATATATTTCAGATACTCAGCGTCGGAAAGAAAACCGGCGCCCTTGTTCTGAAAGGCAGCCGGGGGAAGGCTTTGATTATCTTTAAGAACGGCCTGGTTGTCCGTGCGGAAACGGGAGACATCGAACGCACCATCGGTGAAGACCTGCTGAAAGCGGGTATCATCAAAGACACCATCTTCAACCTTGCTCTGGAAGTTAAAAAAAAGCTGCCCTTAAAAGCCTTAGCAGAGATACTTTTCGACCTCGGATCGGTCAATAAGGAAACCCTTGAGAAGGTTGCAAGGAAAAGGATGGAAAGGGTTGTCTGCCGGCTTCTGGATTGGCAGGACGGCGATTTCCAGTTTGAACCGGACGACATCGACCCGCATGGAAAATCCGATATCCCCGATATAGGCTGGGAGATTTCAAAGGGAATGAGTCCCGAATACCTTCTGATGGAGGGAGCGCGGGTGCATGATGAATCCACGCAGACCTTATCTATTTCTTCAAACGAAGGACAGGAATTGTCCTTTGAAGAAGAAGGAAGCTGGGAGGATGACTGGGATATGCAGCCCCAACCTGAAAGGAAGGACATCTCATCTCTGCGGGCGCTTACGCAGGAACTCAGGTTCCCGAATTCGGCTTCGGAAATAACCCTTCTTATCCTGAGGTTTGCCAGCGACATCTTTCAGCGGGGAGTCCTCTTCATGGTAGGAGATACGGAAATTGTCGGCCTCGGCCAGTTCGGTCTGGAAATTGAAGGGGCTGATGATAAGATACGTCAAATAAGACTGGACTATGAAGACAGCGCCTTCCTGAAGGGCATTATCCGGGATAAGCGTCCTTATAACGGGACAATTGACAAAGACGCCGCCACCGATATAATGATGCGCGAAATAGGCGTGGGATGGCCTGACGAAGCCTCCTTTTTCCCGATCGTTGCCGAAGGAAGGGTTGTCGCACTTTTATATTGCGACAACCTTCTGTCAGGGGAAAAAACCGGGGAGACGGAAGGTCTCGAGATCTTCATCGACCAGGCAGGTCTTGCCCTTGAAAAATCCCTGCTCCAGAGAAGAATACAGGACATGGAGCAAAAAATTTAGCATAGTAATGTTTTTTTTATTTCAATCTGGTAGAATTTAACAGAATGCAAGGAGAAGGGTCCGCAAAAAATATTCTCATTGTAGAAGACTCGGCAACTACCAGGGCTCTCATACGGGCTGTCATCGAGGATATGGGGGATTTCAATATCGTCGAGGCAGGCTCCGGATTTGAGGCATTAAAACTCCTTCCTACCCAGGAATTCAATCTTGTCATAACCGACGTTAATATGCCGGACATCAACGGCCTCGAACTTATCCACTTCATCAAGAGCAACCCGAGATACAGTCATATACCCTTGATTATCGTCAGCACCGAAAGAAGCGAGGAAGACAAAAAGCGGGGGATCGCATTAGGCGCGATGTCTTATATAACCAAACCTTTCAAGGCGCAGGAACTACAGGAAGTCGTCAAGCAGGCTATACTATAGAAAAATATGAAGGCCTCAAAAAAGGAATTTATTGCAGAGACGGAAGACCTCCTGTTTGAATGCCGGCAGTTTATCCTTGAAATTCAGGATACCTTTCAGACGGCCCTGAACCCCGACACTATAAACGCACTTTTCCGCGCCATGCACACCCTGAAAGGGCTATCCGGACTTTTCGGAAGCAAGGGCATAACCGAACTAAGTCATGCCCTCGAAGCATTGCTTGACGACATACGGCTCGGCAAGATCAATGTCAATGAAGATGCGGTTAATTTCCTTTTTAAAAACCTTGATATTCTAAAGGCGGCGATAGACGGTATCAAGGAAGATAAAGAACAGGACCTTTCAAGGCATATCAATGAAATCAAGTCTTTCAGGTCATCCCTGAAAGAAAATGTAAGCGGCCCCGAGCTTAAAGGCATTATCGACGAAGCTATCCTTAGAGTGCTTTCGGAATACGAGGAGCACAGGCTCAAAGCAAACTTAAAAGGCGGAAGCGGCATTTATCTTTTAAAGGCGATCTTCGATCTTTCCACCTTTGATACCTCTCTTGAAGAACTGACCAAAAAAATAAAGTCCATCGGAGAATTGATATCCACACTCCCTGTTTCCGAAAATGTGCCTGACGGTTTCATAGGCTTCAATCTCATGTTTTCAAGCAACAGACCCCTGGTTGAAATAAAAGAGGAAACCTCCGGCGAGATTGACGTAGTGGCGCAGGCGAGACAGTTGCCTCAGCAGCCTCAAAAAAAACAGGAGCAGTCCATAAAGAGCACGACGACCACGGTAAGGGTGGATATAGACAAACTTGACAGGATATTAAATACCATCGGCGAACTCACTCTGGCAAAGGACGCGGTCAAAAGGATCGGGTCCGAGTTGACCGAGGTCCAGCGTTATTCACCGATTGTGCGCGACGTATATAAGATTTCTCAAACCCTTGAACGACAACTTGCAGCGCTTCAGGATGAGGTCCTTGAAATACGTATGGTCCCGGTAGGCCAGTTGTTTTCAAGGCTTGCCCAGGTCATAAGACGCTACTCAAGGGAAATGGGAAAAGATATTGAACTTGCCATGTTTGGCGAGGATACCGAGCTTGATAAATCACTGGCCGAAGAAATCGTAGATCCCCTCATGCATCTTGTCAGAAATTCCATCGACCACGGCATTGAGCCGGCGGAGGAGAGAAGACGGAAAGGGAAAAACGAGCACGGCAATATTGTTTTGAAGGCCTTCCAGAAAGGAAATTATGTCGTAATCGAAGTGATCGACGACGGCAGGGGGATAGAGATGCAGAAGGTAAGGGCAAAGGCCGTCGAGAAAGGTCTCATCGAACCCGACGCCGAGCTTGATGAGCGGGAGCTTGTCAATTTTATCTTTGCCCCCGGGTTCAGCACAAAAGAGACGGCAACCGAGATTTCCGGCAGGGGCGTCGGCATGGATGTTGTGAAAGAGAAGCTCGCTAAGTTGGGCGGGTTCTCCGAGGTTTATACAAAGAAAAATGAAGGGACCACCTTCACCCTTACGCTTCCGATCACCCTTGCAATCATAAAGGCATTAATTGTGCAGGTGGGCGAAATGAAGTTTGCAATTCCGTTGACGGCAATATCCGAAACAATTGCAATCGAGCAGAAAGATTTGCAGACCGTGGAAAGGCGGGAGGTATTCTATTTAAGAGGAGAGATGCTCCCGATTATGGGCGTCGGTCATATCTTCCAGATTGAAACACAACGGAACGATATGACCTTTGCGGTCGTTGTAGGTTTCGGCAGGCGGAAGCTGGGAATCCTTGTAGATGAGATCATCGGACAGCAGGAGATCGTTATAAAGTCTCTTGGCGAGTATTTTAAAGGGCTGGGCGGTTTTGCAGGAGCGGCGGAAATAGGCAGACATGAGGTTATCCTGGTCCTCGATGTGGAATCCATCATAGAGAAATCCCTGATGAAACATGAGGGCATGTCTCATGTATGAAGAATTCTACGGACTGAAACAGCGGCCTTTCACAAAAACGCCGGACCCGCGGTTTCTCTATCTGAGCAAAAGCCATGAAGAAGCCCTGGCAAGGCTTCACTATGCCGTTGAGGAAAAGGAACTGGTCCTTCTTACCGGTGAAGTCGGCAGCGGAAAGACAACCCTGACCCGCGCCCTGATGGATTCCCTTGGAGAGAAATATCGGGTGATCGTTCTCATAAACCCGCGCCTGACTCCTTCACAGTTTCTCAGAACGCTTGCAAAACGTTTTGATATTGAAGTCCCTCATAATTATAAGGATAACCTGCTCGACGCAATTTGTGAAAAGGTCTATAAAGATTATGAAACAGGGATAACCCCTGTTATTATAATAGATGAAGCGCAGTTGATCCCTAAAAAGGACACCTTTGAGGAGATACGGCTTCTTACCAATTTCCAGCTTGATTATACGAATCTGTTGAGTCTTATACTTGTCGGGCAGACGGACCTGAGGAGAAGGCTGAACCATAAGGCATATCTGCCTCTCCGTCAGAGGATAGGACTCTTCTATCATCTGGGACCTTTGGCCGAACATGAAATAAAGAGTTATGTCGAGCACAGGTTGAAAATATCCGGGCTTTATGAACCGCTATTTACGGATGAAGCGTTGCAAAGACTGTATCAGCACTCGGGCGGAATACCGAGACTGATAAACAGCCTTGCCACAACGGCGCTTCTTGACGGGGTCGGCAAAGAACGGCGGACCATCGATGAATTTCTTATAAATGACGCTGCACGGGAACTCGGGCTGAATGGATATCGCGAAAATTAGAAAGAAGCTCAAAGATTTGGAAAGCAGGCAGCCTGCTGTTGAAGGCGAAACGCCTGAGATACGGGAAGCGGATTTTCCCGAGAACCAAATGACGGAACCCGAATCTATTCAGAAAACGGTTCCTGAACCGGATCCGGTTATTGCCGAACCGGAAACATCGGGGATGAAAAACACTTCAGGCCAGGAACAAAATCCTGCGGCGCATTCCCCGGAAAGGGTAAAGGAAGAGGCCCATTTTAAGCAGGAAACCGGTCCGGATGCGAAAGAAAATATACAATATAAAGAGAAAAAGAAAAGTGAAGACAGGGATGAAACCGACAAAACGGATGAAGTCATCGAGATACTTACCTTTAAACTGTTGAAAGAAGAATTTGCCTTCAGGATCTCACAACTGAAGGAAATACTGAGGTACCAAAGGATAACAAAAGTTCCGAAAATGCCCGACTATGTGCTCGGTATAACATCACTCCGGGGCAAGGTAATACCTGTCATCGACTTGAGAACAAAGATACTGCCTCATGAAAATGTGGCGGAAATTGATGAGAAAATAAAGATATTGATAATAAAAGGACCGAAAGGGATGATCGGAGCGGTCATTGATAAGCTTATCGGGGTCATGCGTATAGCAAAGGCCGATATCCTGCCGCCTCCCACTCATCTTTCCGAAGAACAGCTCAAATTCGTAGAGGGGATAGCGGTTTTAGAGAAACGTTTTATATCGATAATAAACATGGAAGAGGCGATAACCATTAATTTGAACTGATCCGGTTGAGAAGTTGTTTTGCAACTTTCAAGTTAATAACAGGGAAATCTTAGATTTAATAATTTTGATAAGGGAGGCATTATGGATAGAACGAAAAGGGAGAGTCTCGAATTTAAATATATGATATCTGTTGTAGCCCTTATTGTTGCGGGCGTTATACTTTGGTCTTTTATCTTCTCATTGTACAAGAGCATGAATTTTTTCTCCTGGATTTCAATCTCGCTCCTCTTTATTGTGGGCTTGACCTTTTCTTTTTGGTTTGTCCTTAGAAGGCTTATTATCCTGCCTGTAAGGTCCATCGAAAAGGCCGTACAGGCTTTGGCCGACGGTGATTTCTCATGCAATATACCTGCCGGTACAAACGATGAGATCGGAAGGCTGGCTGATATTCTGAAGACGTCAGTACATTCCCTCGGGCATATGTTATACGGCGTCAAAAGCAGTTCACGGCAGGCCGTTGAAGTCGGCGACAAAGTGGGGAACGAGTTTAAAAGGATATCGGAGACCACGAAGCTTGAATCTGAAGCAATTGCAAATATAGCGAGTTCCATCGAACAGATGAATTCGGCTACGGCCGAGATCTCGGTGAATAGCGGCGGCCTTGCCGTCTCTGCCGAGAATACCGTTACGTCTATGGAAGAAATGGTCTCGAGCATATCCCATGTTGCAAACAACGCCCAGGACCTCTCGTCTGCGGTTGATTCCACTTCGGTATCCATCGAGGAATTGTCCGCAACCATCAAAGAAGTGGCCCAGAAGGGCGAAGAGCTTACGGCAGCCTCGGAAGAGACGCTGGCTGCGATAGAAGAGATTTCTTCTTCCGTCAAGGAAGTTGAAATGAGCGCAAAGGAATCAGCCATGCTTTCCGAGAAGGTGAAGAATGACGCTTCGACCCTGGGCCTGGCAGCAGTGGAAAAAACAATAGACGGGATGCAGAATATCAAATTATCGGTAGAAAAAACGGCCAATGTGATCATGAAATTAGGCGGCAGGTCCGATGAGATCGGGAAGATCCTGAACGTTATAGACGACATTACGGACCAGACAACGCTGCTTGCCCTGAATGCGGCAATACTCGCTGCCCAGGCAGGCGAGCACGGCAAAGGTTTTTCCGTTGTTGCTGATGAGATAAAGGACCTTGCGGAAAGGACCTCCTTCTCGACGCAGGAGATAGCCTCTCTCATCCAGGCCGTTCAAAAAGAGGTCAAAGACGCCATCAGCGCAATGAACGACGGCCTCAGGTCCGTAGAAGAAGGCTTCAGGGTTGCGAGTGATGCGGGGGCCGCCCTGAGCAAGATTGTTGAGAGTTCCAAACAGTCGGCGGAGATGTCCTTTTCCATTGAGCGTTCAACAACAGAGCAGGCAAAGGCGGCCCGCCTTGTCACCGAGGCGATGGAAAAGGTAAAGAATATGGTATCCCAGGTTGCAAAGGCAACATCGGAACAGAGTAAAGGGGCCAATCTAATAACAAAGGCCACCGAGAAAGTAAGGGATGTCGCCAACCGCGTGAAGCTCGCCACGGAAGAGCAGCAGATGAGCGCGCGGTTTATTTCCGAGTCTATGGAGCAGATATCGGAAAAAAGCCATCAGATCGCCAAGGCCATTAATGAACAAAGGGCGGGTTCAAACCAGATATTCATCTCAATCGAAAAGATAAAAGACATCCCGAAAAATAATATCGGCATCATCTCGGATATCGACCAGTCATTAAAAGGGTTGTTCAAAAACACCGAAAAGGTAAACAGGCAGATGCAGAGGTTTAAGATATTGGAGGAGGTCTCCGGCTCTGAACCTGCCGATACGGTGGACAGGACGCCGGCGATACAGGCCGGGGACAAACAGGAAGGTTGAGGGAACGGAATACATGGTGTCGGAAAAACAAAAGGACGCTCAAAAATATGCCGTGTTTAAAATCGGCGAAGAGGATTTCGGGGTGGAGATCAACAGTGTTGTTGAAATCCTGAGCACACAGAAAGTCCATTCAATACCCGATCTTCCGGACTTCCTGTCCGGTGTTATAGCTGTAAGAGGTCAGATAATCCCCCTTCTTGATCTTAGAAAAAGGTTCGCCATAATGTCATCATCAAAAAAGGAACTGATTATCGTTATAAAATACGACAATGAAAAGATCGGCGTTCTTGTAGATCATGTAAAGGAAATCATTTCTCTTGGAAAAGATGAGATTACAAGTCCGCCCGCCATATTCAAGGGTCTGAAAAGAAAGTACCTTGCCGGGATCGGGAAGAAAGACGACAGAGTGATTATTATCCTTAATGTGGACGACCTTCTTACTTCGGAAGAGAGGATAATGCTGGAGGAGGCTGAAGAGGTCCTTGTGGAAGATGCCGGAACTGGAAAAACAGCTTAAAGACGAAGACGTAGAAATAAGACGCGAGGCGGTTGAAAGTCTCAGAGGGAAAGCGGGTACTGTTTATGTCAATCTTCTCCTGAATGCCATGGAGGACATGAGCTGGAGGGTCAGACACAGCGCTACGGATATCCTCCTTGAAGAACATCCCGTCGAAGCCTATATCCACGGACTGATAAACCTTCTCTACCGCGACGAGAACGCGGGCGCAAGGAACTCCTCTATAGAAGCCCTTGTAAAGCTGAACAGGAAGGCGACCCCTTTTTTACTGGAGGCATTCAATACACCCAATAAAGATGTAAGGAAATTTATTATCGACGTCCTGGGAGAATTCAGGGATGACCGTTCCCTTTCCCTTATGCTGAATGCATTAAAGGATGACGATGAGAATGTCAGGGTAACGGCAATAGAGCATATCGGAAAGGTCGGGGACTCTTCGGTTGTAGAAGCCCTGATCGGGATTATAGAAAACGGCGACCTGTGGACGTCCTATCCGGCAGTGGACGCCCTCGGAAGGATCGGGGACAGGCAGGCCGTTCCCGCACTGATAAAAGCTCTCGGCAGCAAGCCTCTCAGAGCGGCAGCCGTAAAATCGCTGGGACGTATCGGCGACCCTGCAAGCCTTGCATATGTGGTCCCCTTTATTGAAGACTCCTCGAAAACTATCCAGGAGGAAACCCTCCGGAGCATGGAGAGATTCTATCGCAAAGGCGTTAGCGAAGAACTTATTACCGATGAGATAAAAAAGCTTATCGGCGACAGGATACTTGATATTCTTATATCTTATGCAATATCTCAAAAGCCCGAAGTAAAGATTTCCGCTATCCTGATCCTCGGACTCTTAAAAGATGAACGGGCATTTGCCCCTTTGCTTGAGATTTCACAGGAAGAAGAGTTTGCCGAAGACGTCAAGCGCGCCTTTGTTTTTATCGGCAATGACAGGCCCGAGTCTCTGTTAAAGCTCTTTGACACCGAGAACACTAACCAGAAACGCTTTATATGCGAGGTGGCCGGAAGAATAGCCTCGCCGGTTTACTATCCCGTTTTTGAAAAGTTTTTGTATGACGAAGACGGACATATCCGTTCCCTTGCCGCCATAGCGTTGTCCCGAATTCAGGACGCGAGGGCCATAGAGAAGTTAAAAATACTTTTGGCCGATCCATACGAGGACGTACAGGAGGCGGCTGTTGAAGCCCTGTCGGGCTTCGGTCCGCTCCTTTCCGTTGCTGAACTGGTATCATTGCTGCATGATGTAAATCCGACCCTCAGAAAGAACGCCGCCCTTTTGCTCGGAAATATCGGAGCAAAGGATGCAGTCCCCGACCTTGGTTTCACCCTCAAGGATGGCAACGTAGACGTCAGGAAAGCGTGTATCCAGGCTTTTTCCAGGTTGAGGACGGAAGATTCCATCAGGTTCCTCATGCTTGCGCTTACCGATGAAGATCCCTATATCAGAGTTTCATCGGCAATCAGTCTCGGCCGAACCGGAGGAGAAGGCGTTTTTGAAGCCCTGTCCCTTCTCATTTCCGATTCCGATGATTCCGTTCGTGTTGCAATAGCAAAGGCCTTAGGCATGTTGAAAGACAAAAGGGCGGTGAATCTCCTGATGGAACTTCTTTCAGACAGGAACGGCTTTGTTGTAACGACGACTATTGAATCCCTGAGCAGAATAAACGGAGACCGGGCAAAGTCGGCATTGCTGCAAATGCTCGAACATAATGACAGGGAAGTCAGGAGGACCGCAATCAAGGCGCTCTCATCTTTTGACGATGTCGAAGGGGAGCTCTTGCCTTTTCTCAAAGATGGCGACTGGGCAACGAGAAAAGCTGCAGCAGAGGCTTTAGGGAAAAACCCGCAGGGAGCGGTAAAAAAAGAACTTGAAAGACTTCTTGATTCGGAGGAAGACCCGATAGTTAAAAAGGTTGTCGAAGATAGCCTGAAAAAACACTCAATGGTCGTCGGTCAATAACCGCTATATGTTTGAGAAAGAAGAGATTATACCTTTAGAAGAAGACGTGTTCAGGCTCCTGAGAGACCTCATAAGAGATTACTGCGGTATATATTTTGACGATGATATGCGGTATCTGCTTGAGAAAAGGCTCTCCAGAAGGGTCAAACACCATCACTTCAATAAATTCAGGGATTACTTCAGATATCTTCTGTACGACAAAAACCGGGATGAGGAGCTTATATCCATTGTGGACATCCTCACGGTCAACGAGACTTATTTTTTCAGGGAACAAAACCAGCTCAAAACATTTAGTGAAGAGATTCTCCCTGAACTGCGGGAGACGAATAAGGACAAAAGAAAACTGAGGATCTGGTCCGCAGGGTGCTCGACCGGCGAGGAGCCATATACGATTGCTATGCTGATCCTTGAAATGGGCTTGTTCTATAACTGGAATATCGAGATAACCGGGAGCGACATCAACCAGAGGGTGCTTCAGGTCGCAAGAAGCGGCTTGTACAGAAAAAATTCTTTCAGGACAACGGACAGGTGTTTTCTGAAAAAATATTTCAGTGAAGAAGACAGCCTTTGCAGAATAACGGATGCCGTAAAAAAGCATGTCAATTTCAACCATTTGAACCTTCTTGATCCCTTCAAGGTGAAATTAGTAGGTCCGATGGACGCCATATTCTGCAGGAATGTGCTTATCTATTTCGACCATCTATCGAGGAGAAGGGTCATAGAAATATTCTACGACAGGCTTTCAGAAGGAGGGTATTTACTTCTGGGGCATGCCGAATCACTGATGAATATTTCCACCGCCTTTACCCTCAGACATTTCAAATATGATATGGTATATCAGAAACCTTTACGTAAAGGAGCGCCTATAGATGTCTAAGATAAAAGTACTCATTGTCGACGACTCTGCATACAGCAGGCAGACGATCAAAAAAATGCTCGAAACGGATTCCCATATCGAAGTCGCGGGGGTATCGTCTGACGGTCTCGATGCTATGTCAAAAACCATCAAGCTCAAACCTGATCTTATAACGCTTGACCTCGAAATGCCTGAAATGGACGGGTTTACATTCCTCAGGTGGCTGATGAAAAACAGGCCGACTCCCGTCATCATTATCAGTTCCTATTCGGATTCAAAGACCGTTTTTAAGGCGCTGGAACTCGGAGCAGCCGACTTCATTGCAAAACCTCCCAGGATATCCTCGCCTGAATATCAGGACATGGTGAGGGACCTGCTCCGTAAGGTCAAAGGGATGAAGTCCCTCCGGCTTGACAGGCTGAGCAGGAATCTCGAGCTTGTTGAACAGGAAGAACCTCGGAAGTTTGCGCCGTCCATCCGGGAATATAACATTGAAGCCGTTGCCATCGGTTCCTCGACAGGAGGCCCTTCCGCTCTGAATATAATTCTGACGAGGCTTCCGGCGGATTTCCCTGCAGGGGTGGCTATCAGCCAGCATATGCCTAAAGGGTTTACCGCTTCGTTTGCGGAGAGGCTGAACGGTATCTGCAAGATAAAGATTAAAGAGGCGCAGGAAGGCGATGAACTGGAGACCGGTACGGCCCTTATCTGTCCGGGTGGCGCCCATATGATTTTCCGAAAGATAGGCAGAAGGGTAGTGGCCGCTTTAAAAGAGACGAAAGGTTCCGATAAATATGTGCCTTCCGTCGACGCCATGATGTCATCTATTGCCGAGATATTCGGGCGGAAGGCTATGGGGGTCGTGCTTACCGGTATGGGGAATGACGGGACGTCGGGGATGCTGGACATTCAAAAAGCCGGGGGTTATACTATAGTGGAATCGGAGGATACGGCGGTCGTATTCGGTATGCCGTCCGAGGTTATAAAGGCGGGCGCTGCGGGGAGGATCTTACCGATATCAGAGATACCGGTTGAAATGCTGCGGTTCATTAAAAAAGTGAAAAAGAAGGACATTGACCTGTAGGCGGAGGATATATGGAAAAGGAGGCAGGCATATTGAAAAAGGCCGAGGAGTTTCTTCAGATATTCAAAAAAGGCGAAGAATTCACCAAGGACCTTATCAAGGAGAATGAAAGGCTCAGGTTCAGGATGGCCCAGCTTGAAGAAGCCATTCGGAATACGGGGAATGAGGAAAAAATACAGCTTTATGAAGAGCGGATAAAAATACTCGACCGGGAGATCAATTCACTTACCGAAAGATATCGGAAGGTCGAGGAAGAAAATAAAGATTTTGCATCAAAATATCTTGAAGTTGAAACCGAGAACAACAACCTCGCCAACCTTTACGTCGCCAGTTATCAACTGCATTCCACGCTTGATTTTAACGAAGTCCTCAGGATAGTCATGGAGATAATCATCAATCTGATAGGCGCGGAGCGGTTCACCATCTTCCTTATGGACGAAAAGACAAATGAACTTGTGCCGGTGGCTGCCGAAGGCGTATCGCTTGGCGAACTGCCGAAGGTGAAATTAGGGGAAGGAACAATCGGAGGCGTTGCAAAGGAGGGAGTGAGCTGTTTTGCTGAAAATCCGGGAGAGAATACAGGGCAGAGTCCTGATCTTACAAAGCCGTTCGTTTGCATTCCTCTTAAGATAAAGGAGCACGTTATCGGCGTCATATCCATCTATTCGCTCTTTACGCAGAAAAAAGCCTTCAGTAATATTGACTATGAGCTTTTCGGTCTGCTTGCAGGCCATGCAGCTACGGCGATATTTTCATCTAAACTTTATACGCAGTCGGAGAGGAAGCTTACAACGATACAGAGTTTTCTCGATCTTCTGAAAGAAAAGCCGAAAAGATAAGGAGGTACCGATGCCGAATATCCTTGTTGTTGAAGACTCACCGACCATGAGACAGCTTATAGGGTTTGCTATAAAGAGAATCGCCGATGCAAATGTCATTGAAGCCACTGACGGCGTTGACGCTCTTAAAAAACTATCTACGCAAAAAGTTGACATTATTCTCGCCGATATAAATATGCCGATCATGGACGGCCTGAAGCTCGTCAGCCTTGTAAGGAACAACCCATCTTATAAGAGCATTCCCATCATCATGATTACTACTGAAGGGGCTGAAGAGGACAAGAAAAAGGCGCTTGCTATCGGCGCTAACGCTTATCTTACGAAGCCGATACAGACGCAGGAACTGATGAAGCTGGTAAGCAGTTTCCTGACGTAACCCCTGTTACAAGGATCAACCCTCACACTTTGGACAGTAAAATTTTCCGCAGAACCAGGTTGCTTCATGTGAAAAATCGGGGATCAGGCTGAGAAGCATCGGCTGTTGACAGTTCGGACATTTCATCTCGTTCAAACTGAAATCCGAAGCGAGCTTCACTGCATCGTAAGTGTCATTTCTGATTTCCAGAGAATAGTGGGCGACTTCCTGATTTTTTAATTTTTGACTGAGAATAAGCCTTATTTTATCGACAACTTTTTCCGGTTTTGACGTCGCCTTGACAAAATAACCGGCTGCGCCGAGGTTCAATGCCCTCTCAATTTCTTCAGGCTGGCCTTGTGCAGAGAAGACAAGCACAGGGATACCGGAAAGCTTGGAATCGGTTTTGACTACCTGCAGGACTTTATATCCGTCCATGACAGGCATCATGAGGTCGAGCAGGATAAGGTCGGGTTTTTCCTGTGAGAGGATTTTGATGGCCTCCATTCCGTTGTCCGCAGTTACAACTGTAAACTCTTCCAGAAGCAGCTTGTTCCTGTACATCTGTTGTATAACCTTGGAGTCTTCCACCAATAATATCTTGTACCGCATCATCTAAAATTGTAATGATGCATATGGCCGATGTCAACAAATACTTTCCGGTCGGCTAAACTGCCGCTATATATCTTATTCCGAAGGGCGTAAGAGGAATTTATGAATTATGATAAATGGAGTTGGGATATGGCTTTTAAGAGGGTTTCTTTGGAGGTTTTCAGATTGCCTTTTATTTTGCAGCCTGCCGCATTTTTGTGTCCGCCGCCTTCGAAGAGCGAGGCGATGCCGGCAACGTTTACGTCCCCCTTTGAACGGAGGCTGATTTTCCAGTGATTGCGGTCCATCTGCCTGAGAAAGGCGGATATCTTCACATTCCTTATCATTCTCGGAAAGTTGGCAAAATTCTCCGTGTCCTCGGGACCGGTGTTTGTCTTGTTGAACATCCGTCTTGTTACAAAGGTCAGGGCAACTTCGTCCCTTATTTCAAGCGTGTTCAGCACCATAACGAGCAGGGCAAACCGTCTGTCAGTCCACATTTCATAGAGGCTGTTTGATATAAGCGCGGGATTCGCGCCTGCTTCGATAAGTTCGGCGCCGACCTTCAGGACTTCGGCAGTCGTGTTGGCGTATCTGAAAGCTCCGGTATCGATTACAATGGCCGTATAGAGATTGACTGCAATATCCCGTGTTACCGCAAATCCGGACTCCCTGAGGAGATAAAAAATCAGCAGTCCCGTAGCCGCGGCGTCAGGCGCCACCCATTTTATCTGTCCGAAGTCTTTTTCAGTCTCATGATGGTCAATAACGCAGGAATGTCTGAAATCCATTTCCTCAAGTCCGACCCTGTCGGGGCTGTTGCAGTCGACCAGAATAAGGTTGAAGGACGAGGTATCAAGCCCCTGGAGCGAATGTATGAATTTATTCTGACCGGGCAAAAACCTGTAGAATTCGGGCACGGGGTCGCGGTCATACACGGTAACTTTTTTCCCGGTCGATTCAAGGGCCAAAGCAAGGCCGAGTGCCGAGCCGATGGCGTCACCGTCGGGATTGATATGTGTAGTTATAAGGAAATTATCTTCGGTTTTTAAAAAAGAGACGAGGTCATGAGGAACCTTCACTTTTCCTCCTGATCTCATCAAGAAGATGTTCTATCCGGTTGCCGTATTCTATGGCGGTATCCAGTCTGAAATCAAGGGAGGGGATGTTCCTTATCCGTAGTCTTTTTGACAGTTCAGTCCGGAAAAAACTTTTTGCGGCATTCAGGATCTCAAGGGAGATTTTCTTTTCTTCCTCTTTAAGAACGCTGATATACACGAAGGCGATCTTGAGATCGTCCGTGAGATCAACCCCGGTAACGGTGATAAAACCGAGTCTCGGGTCCTTGATTTTATAAACTATAATATCGGCTATTTCTTCTCTCAGAAGATCGCCGACTCTCTGGGAACGTTTATATGGAAGCATAACTACCTCATAAAATCCAGTTGTATGTCATGCCTGAAGTTCTTAATCAGGCATCCATTCAGGATTATAAACCTCTGGATTCCCGCTCAATCCCGAAAGCTTTCGGGACGGGAATGACGGCGATGTTGTTACTATTATGAGACCCTTAATAACTGCTATTTGTTTCGTTTAGAATTCAGGATTTAGATTTTAGCGTTTTAATTCTTACAGCTTTGCGGCTATCTTTTCTATAATATAATTTTCGAATATATCGCCGGCCTTTATATCATTGAAGTTTTCAATCATGATGCCGCATTCATATCCGGCCTGCACTTCCTTGGTATCTTCTTTGAACCTTTTCAGAGAAGCTATTTTGCCCTCATATACGACGATATTGTTTCTGATGACCCTCATGCCGTCGCTCGTCCTGATCATAGTGCCGTCGAGTACGTAGCATCCGGCAACCGTTCCGATCCTTGATATAGGAAATACCTGACGGACTTCAGCCCTGCCGAGGATTTTTTCTTTGAAAGTAGGTTCCAGGAGACCTTCAAGCGCCTTTTTAACGTCTTCAATGGCCTCATAGATCACATTGTAAAGCCTGATATCCACGCCCTCTTTTTCGGCAATCTGGTAGGCTTTCAATTCCGGCCTAACATTAAATCCGATGATAATAGCGCTGGAGGCGGTGGCCAGCATAACATCAGACTCGTTGATGCCTCCCACAGTTGAATGGATGACTTTGACCTTGACCTGAGTATGGGTAATATTTTCAAGCGCGTCTTTTATAGCCTCAACCGAACCCTGAACATCACCCTTTATGATAATGTTGAGTTCCTTGATCTCGCCTTCCTTAATCTTTGCGTAGATTTCATCAAGCGTAAGTTTTCCCGCTTTGGCAATCTCTGCAAGCCTCTGCTTTTGCTGCCTTGAAAGGGCTATCTGTCTTGCCCTCTTTTCATCATCAACTACAGTAAAGATATCGCCTGATGACGGGACTTCCGAAAAACCGATTACTTCAACGGGAGTTGAAGGGCCGGCTTTTGTGATCCTCTTTCCGGTATCGTCAATTAAAGCCCTGACTTTCCCGGAGTGGACGCCTGAGAGAAAGGCGTCGCCGATTTTCAGGGTGCCGGATTGTACCAGTACGGTTGCAACAGGGCCCCTTCCCTTATCAAGCTTTGCCTCGATTATCGTGCCTCTGGCATGTTTGTCGGGATTGGCTTTCAGCTCTGTAACCTCTGCCTGCAGCAGTATCATCTCAAGCAGATTCTCTATGCCGATACGTTTTTTAGCCGAGACTTCCACAAAAATATTCCGGCCGCCCCATTCTTCGGAAATGATGCCCTGCTCGGAAAGCTCGTTTCTCACTCTTGAAGAGTTTGCCTCGGGCTTGTCGATTTTATTGATCGCCACAACAATCGGCACATTGGCAGCCTTTGCGTGGTTAATGGCTTCAACCGTCTGCGGCATGACGCCGTCGTCCGCAGCCACTACGAGCACGACTATGTCGGTAACCTTGGCGCCTCTTGCCCTCATAGATGTAAATGCCTCATGGCCCGGTGTGTCGAGGAAGACGATATCCTTGCCTTTAAGATTCACTTTGTATGCGCCGATATGCTGGGTGATGCCTCCGGCTTCCGTTTCGGTAACTTTTGTCTCCCGTATCGCATCCAGCAGAGAAGTCTTTCCATGGTCTACATGTCCCATTATAGTGATAACGGGCGGGCGATGGAGCAAGGTGCCGGCGTCTTCAGGAGATTCGTCATCAAAGGTATCTTCTTCTATAGGCGCTAGCTCTATTTTTACGCCAAAGTTTTCCGCTATCAGGAGAGCTGCATCGGTGTCAACCGGCTGGTTTATGGTAGGCATATAACCGAGTTCCATGAATTTTTTTATTACATCCGACAGTTTTACGCTGATAAGTTCCGCGAATTCTTTGACGGTTGTGCCTTCCTGTATTTTCAAGGTTTTCTTCCTTGGAGCCACGGTCTGGGTCTGGGGTCTGCGCTCCTCGCCGACATAATGTCTGAACCTTCCCCCGCCCTTCTTGGCGGATTTTTGATCGTGCCATCTCTTGGGTTCAATCTTTCTGACGGTCTGGAAAGCCCTTTGCAGCCCCGGTTTTGTCTTGAATTTCTCAATTTTTTCCGTCTCTATTTCTTTCTTAAATCTGTCGGGTATTTTTATTTCCGCCTCTTCTTCCGGAGAGGCGACGGTCCCTTTTTCAGGGGTTGCAGATATTATCTGTCCGGGTATTTCTTCCCTGGGTTCCTCTGATATTTTTTCTTCAATAACGGCTTCAGGCTGAATAGCCTCCTCGGGAAGTTTTTCTGACGCCGCCGGGTGTTCTTTTACCGTCCCGCCCTTTTTTTTCAGCAGAACATCCTCAATTTTCCGGGCCATCTCGGGTTCAAGATTAGAGGAATGGGTTTTCCCCCCTATACCGAGATTGGAAAGCTCTATCAGGATTATCTTATTTGCAACGCCTAATTTTTTTGCCAGTTCGTAAATTCTGATCTTCTGCATTTTAATATAATCCAATCTTATTATTTACTATGACGGGATAGGGAAGCTTAGCCTGTCATGCAACTGAAAATGTCAAGAATAATCCCGTAAAAATCCTTACTCTTGTAACATTGATTCTATCATGTTATCATAATAAACTATACGAATGCAATTACCGAGGAGGATATTAAAGAGAATGGCAACTTGTTCTGTTTGTGGAAAAAAGAGAGTGATCGGCAATAATGTCAGCCATGCGAACAACAAAACCAAAAGACTGGTATTGCCGAACCTGCAGAGAATACGTGTTGTTACCGGAAGCGGTATCAAGAAAGATTATGTTTGCACAAGATGTCTCCGTTCCGGCGCCGTGAAAAAGGCGGTTTAGTGAAAAAGTTAGATTCCCTCCTTGCGCCGGTTATCAAAAATTTAGACATCGAAGATGGTGTAAGGTTCGTCGGGATCAGAAAGAACTGGCAGCTTCTGTTTCAGAAACCGCTTACGTATCATGCGGCGCCGTCCGTGCTTTCAGAAGGGGAACTGGTGCTGAACGTTGATTCTCCTGCGTGGCTCCAGGAATTAAAATTCTTCACCGGAGATATCATCAAAAAGTTAAGCCCTTTTGGAGTCAGGACGATCAGATTAAGGCTCGGCAAGGTTTCATCAAATACTAAAGAGAGCATATCAGTTGAAGAGGGCGCTCGCAAGGCAGCGCCCGGACAATTTACTCCCGGGGAAATAGAGTATATTCAACAGGCCGTCTCCGGGATTTATGACGAGGAATTAAGAGTGACGGTCAGGGCGGCAATCGAAAAAGCGATTTCTTCGGGCGGAACAAAGATCAAATAGCATCCTGCCTTGCGGTTATCTTGAAGCTCAATATAAAAAATACCGGACAGGCGTAATGCCTGTCCGACTGTTTTCCGCGTTAATCCTTCCTGTTCTGAAACGTTTAGGATAATTGAGAAATTGTTTTATTATGCCGATTCCGCCTGCTTTTCGTATACAAGGATCGGTTTCTCTTTTTTGGCGACGGTCTCTTCGGTTACAAGGCATTCCCTGATACCTTTTTGTGAAGGGATTTCATACATCACATCAAGCATAATCTCTTCAAGAATGGACCTCAGTCCTCGCGCGCCGGTTTTCCTCTTAATTGCCTTTTTCGATATTGCCGATAAAGCTCCTTCAGTAAATTTCAGCCTCACATTGTCAAATGAGAGAAGTTTCTGATACTGTTTCATTAGAGCATTTTTAGGCTCGGTCAATATTTTAATGAGGGCCGGTTCATCGAGTTCGTCAAGGGCGGCGACAACCGGCATCCTGCCCACAAATTCAGGGATAAGTCCGTATTTAATAAGATCTCCGGGTTCGACCAGGCTGAGGACCTCGCCGACTTTTCTTTCTTTGTTTGTAATCGTTTCAGACATAAAACCTACCGTCCGCTGACCGAGCCTCTTTTCTATAATCTTGTCAAGCCCGATGAAGGCGCCACCGCATATAAAGAGAATATTCGTAGTATTCACCTGAATATATTCCTGCTGAGGGTGTTTCCTTCCACCTTGGGGAGGAATGTTTGCGATCGTACCCTCGATTAATTTAAGAAGCGCCTGCTGAACTCCTTCGCCTGATACATCACGCGTTATGGAAGGGTTTTCCGATTTCCTGCTTATCTTGTCTATCTCATCGATATAAACGATTCCCCGCTGCGCCCTTTCCACATCATACTCCGACGCCTGCAGCAATTTGAGAATGATATTTTCCACGTCTTCTCCGACGTATCCGGCCTCGGTAAGGGTTGTTGCATCGGCTATTGCAAAGGGCACATCAAGTATCTTTGCCAGTGTTTGCGCAAAGAGGGTCTTGCCTGTGCCTGTAGGACCCGTCAAAAGGATATTGCTTTTCTGGAGTTCGACATCCGATCCCGCAGGACTGTTGATACGCTTATAATGATTATGCACTGCAACGGAGAGTATCTTTTTCGCCCGCTCCTGTCCGATGACATAATCATTGAGGAACCGGTTAATTTCCATCGGGGTCGGCAGGTTTGAATGCGCCGTCTTTTTTATCTCTTCATGGAGCGAGTCTGCAATGATCTCATTGCAGAGCTCAACGCATTCGTTGCATATGTAGACGGTGGGCCCTGCAATAAGTTTCTTGACCTCGGCATGTCCCTTGCCGCAGAAAGAACACTTCAGGTTATTTTCGTCCTTCTTAGGCATTATCCCTCCCGTCCTTGATGCTGTTGATTACCTCGTCGACAATCCCATACTCTTTAGCCTCCTGCCCTGACATAAAGAAATCCCTGTCCGTATCGGCCTGAATCTTTTCCAGGGACTGACAGGTATGGCGCGACAGGATATTGTTCAGGGATTCTTTGATCTTCAGTATCTCGCGGGCATGGATCTCAATGTCTGTCGCCTGCCCCTGAAAGCCCCCCATGAGCTGGTGGATCATGATCCTTGAATGGGGCAGGGCAAACCTTTTCCCCTTTGTGCCTGCTGCAAGCAGAAGGGCGCCCATGCTCATTGCCTGACCGATGCAGTACGTCCCTATATCGGGTTTAACATACTGCATGGTATCGTAAATGGCAAGACCGGAGGACACGATCCCGCCGGGTGAATTAATATACAGATGGATGTCTTTTTCCGGGTCTTCAGTCTGAAGGAACAGCAATTGTGCAATGACGATATTCGCCACATTATCGTCTATAGCGCTGCCGATAAAAACTATTCTGTCTTTAAGAAGTCTTGAATAAATATCATAAGCCCTCTCTGAACGTCCGGTCTGTTCTATGACAAACGGAATAATGCTCATTTGCTTTCCTCGTTCCCGATAACGGCTTTAGACAGAAGCAGGTCTAAAACCTTATCCTGAAAAATTGAATGTTTTAAAGTGTCCAGAGAACCCTCTTTGTAGTTATAAAAACTCCTGACAGCCTCGGGAGTTGCGGAGAGCCGTTGCGCAAGCACTGAAATGCGCTGGTCCAGTTCGTCATCACTGACAAAAATACCTTCTTTTTTACCTATCGCATCAATGATGAGAGATGCCTGGACATTATGTATAGCCTTTTGTTTCATCTTTGCCTTATCGTCGTCAATGCTTTTTTCGGCCTTAATTAAATCGAGGTCTTTTCCCAGGGTTGTTTTTATATCGGATGCGGCTTCGATTACATCCGATGCCGTGTCTGTTGCAACGGAATCTTCCTGTGATTCTGATACTCCTTTTTCCATTACAAGGGCCTCCATTTCCCTGGTGAGCAGAGTGTCAGGCACTTCAGGGTTGACGGATTCAACAAGACTGCTTATTATTTCAGCCTTCTGGATTCTCTGAATATGGTCTTTTTTTGCGGTATGGATTTTTTCTTTCAGTTTCTCCCTCAGTTCGGCAAGGTTTCCAACACCCAGGTCTTTCGCAAATTCATCATCGATAGCAGGCAAAGATCTTGTCTTGATCTCCTTTAGGGAGAATTTTACTTTCACTGTTTTGCCGATGAGTTGCTTTTGCGCCGCATTCTCATCAAAGGTTTTGGTGAATTCAATAATCTCGTCTTTCTTTTTGCCCAGGGCCCTCTCCATAATGTCGGGAGGGAATATCTCATTCCCCATAGCTGTTATGGCCTCTTTCAGGGACGGGACATTTTCACCGTCAATGACCTCGCTGTCTACATAATCGAAACTGACCATGTCATCCATTCCAACCGGCTCTTCTGAAACTTCATAGACGGCCTTCTGGTTCTGAAGCCGCTTGATGGTGTCTTCTATATCCGATTCTTCTATGGTAAGAGGATAATCTTTTATGGCAAGCTGCTCATATTTCAGGTTTTCGATCTTTGGCGCTACTTCTACGATAAAAGTCAGGTTCAGGGGATTATTTTTCCTGAAATCGAATTTTTCCTCCAGCTCGGGCATTGATACGGGATGAAGGTCCGCTTCCCTAAGAGCCATATTATAGTGCTCGGGGACCACTTTTTCGAGCACCTCCGCTTCTATCTCTTTCCCGAACCGTTTTTCAATGAGATTGATCGGCGCCTTGCCGGGTCTGAAGCCCGGAATCTTTACCTTTTGTCTTAGGCTTTCAAGGGAGGAGCCGATTTCTCTTTCAATGACTTCTGCAGGCACTTCTATCCTGAGTCGCTTTTTTGTCGCATTGATATCTTCTATTGATTTAAGCAAATTCCGACCTCCTGAGCTGTTTATTTACTGTAAAATACGCGGGAAACCTTTGTCAATTTTGCCGGAAACGGGAAATACCCTTCAAGTCCGGAATTACAAAATCTGCAGGGCCATCTCTAAGAAACAACACCAGCAGAAAACCGGCTCCAATATATTCATAAACGAATTAAGCTAAAAATAGAATAAATAAATTAAATAGCTTGAAATCATCAGATTGGTTTATTTACAATAAAGCATTCGCTAACTTTATTAAGGGGTATGATATATGAAATGGATGAAGGCTTTTTTAATTGTAGCCGTTATGGTATTAAGTTCCCTGCCATGTAACACTGTTCATGCAAACGTTACAGGTCCCTGCGGCAACTGCCACACAATGCACAACAGCCGGAACAGCTTGCCTGTTGCACGGGTTGGAACAGGCGCCGGATGGGACAGCGCAGGGAATATCTCCGGCGGGAGTATTCAGACCGATCCCCTGCCGCATCTTCTGGTTTCCGGCTGCATCGGATGCCATACTTCAACCACCGGCGAGACTATAATCAGCATAGGCGGCAGCAGAATCCCTATCGTTTTTAATACCGGCGGCTATCCTGCAAAACCTTTGGCAGGCGGCAACTTCTATTACACATCTTTGGGCGGAGCTGCGAATAATGCAAAGGGACATAATGTTTACGGTATCGCCGGTAAAGACAGTCTTTCGGAAGCTCCCGGCAGACAGAGCGGCACATGCGGAAATTCAACAAGTTGTCACGTTACCCTTGCAGTATCTAATGATTCGGAAGGCAGTTTCCATACGGGAGCGAATAATGGCTGCGAGGGATGCCATGTGCAGGTAGCACATCACAGAGATTCAAAGCCGTGGTACAGGTTCTTAAAGGGTCATCTCGATACGATTGACTATGTTGAGGGGATTGAAGACCCGGACTGGGAGCAAAACGCCGACCAGTCACACCATAACCGTTATAAAGGATACTCCGGCCCTGTCAGTTCAGCGACCCTTGAAACGACCCATGGTATTAACTCTTACTGCGGCGGATGTCACGGCATATTCCATAGGGAGGGTACAATAAAAAGTTCAAATGTCTGGATAAGGCATCCCTCCGATATCCTTCTGCCCCAGACCGGCGAATACTCGGGATATAATCCGGAAACAAACTACAGCGTCGAGGCCCCTGTCGCATGGACTGATCCTTTGAATCCCTCACGCGCAACGGCTGTTGTGATGTGTCTTTCCTGCCACCGTGTGCACGGCAGTCCCTATGCCGATATCCTCCGTTGGGACTATGGGACTATGTTAGCCGGGGGGTCCAACACAGGAGGCTGTTTTACATGTCACACTTTAAAAAGGCACTCACCTTAACCCAAAAACTGCGGATGTCCAAAAAAAATATTTTAGACATCCGCAGTTTCTATTACAGTTTAAGGGATTATAGTACGACGCTTCCGGGCGGCACTTCCTGATCGGGATGCATCAAGACCGGTTTTCCTTCAATACCAACTGCAAGGATCATCCCCTGACTTTCGACGCCGCGAATTTTTCTTGGCTCCAGATTCATGAGGACGGGAATTTCTTTCCCGAGAATCTGTTCGGGCTGATATGCCTCCGCTATACCTGCAACAACCTGACGTTTTTCCATGCCGAAGTCAATCTCCAGCCGCAACAGTTTATCGGTGCCGGCAACCTTTTCGGCAAATACAATCTTACCGATCCTTATGTCCAGCTTTTTGAACTCTTCAAAGGTAATCATGGTACTATTATCTACACATTGAGGCGGTTTTTCAATATGAACTTTGATAAATTCGTAAAAAAATCTACCATGTCCTATCTTTTACCGAGAGGTGTATTTTGTGGAGCAACGCTAATAATGATGCCTTACCAAATGAACTTCACAGCAATTGTCCGGTTTTCATCATAATCACGAAAAATCGGCTATTTGCTTAATAACCTCAGGGTTTACTTACTTATCCCTGTATGATAATATTCTTAAATGAAGAAGGGTTTAATGATAGGGCTTTCCGTCCTGCTTTTTGTCGCCCTCTTTATAGTGCTGAAAGCGGGAAGAGAGAACGGCGGGGACATACAGGTAAAAGGCAGTTCTTTTCTTGAAAATTTAACTATCGTACAGAAGAAGAACGGTCAGCCCGTCTGGACCCTTACTGCAAGCAGGGCGGACTTTAAGGAAAATGAAGATAAAGCCGAATTGAGCGATATCAATCTTGTTATGGAAAAGGACCATATTACGCTTCAGGCTGACAAAGGGCTGTATGATCTTTCCGAGAGGAGCTTTACGACTGACAGCGCCGTAAAGGCCATGTCGCGGGACTACAGGATCACTGCCGACTCGATTGATTATGAGGTAGCTTCGGGAATGATACAAACTCAAGGCAGGATACAGTTGGAAAGCAAAGGATTCAGGGTCGAAGGTGAAGGAATGAAGTCGGAAGCGGATAAGGTCCGCATATTAAACGATGTTAAAGCGACGTTTCACAAATAATCCACATGAAAGTTGATATGTTTAATAAACCCTGTAACGCTTTAAAAATTAATTATTTTATTTATAAGGATATGATATGTCTCGTGAGCTTAATTTCTATTTTTTCCATGCTTATCGGAAATGCCGTTTCCGCCGAAGCCGTAAAAAAGATAAAAGGTCCGATCGTAATAACCTCTGAAAAACTGACGGCTGACAATCAGGCACATACGGCCCTTTTTGAACGTTCCGTTGTCGCAAGGAATGCGGGAACTATTTTATACGCCGACAGGATGCTGGTTTATTCCGACAAGGATTCCGGTGATGTTACAAAGATTGATGCGACAGGCGCGGTTAAGATGATCAAGGACAAGAGGGTGATCACTTCACAGGAAGCGACCTATTATGCCGAAGGGGAAAAAGTTATTTTTACCGGTGATCCAAAGGCTGTGGAAGACGGCAATGTAATGACGGGAAAAAAGATGACCTACCTTATAAATGAAGACCGGTTTCTGGTTGATGACAGCAAGGTTTTTCTGCCAAAGGGCGAAAAGCGGTAAAGGAGCAGCCATGCATATCCTTGAAGCTAAGGGCCTATCGAAACATTACGGTAAAAGGCAGGTCGTCAAAGGTTTAAGCCTTTATGTTAACACCGGTGAAATAGTCGGACTCCTCGGTCCGAACGGCGCAGGGAAAACCACAACCTTCTACATGATGGTGGGGCTTATAAAACCCGAGGGAGGAAACATCTTCCTTGACCATGAAGACCTGACCGGGCTCCCTATGTACAGAAGGTCTTTAATGGGCATAAGCTATTTGCCGCAGGAACCTTCCATATTCAGAAAGCTGAGCGTAGAGGATAATCTCAGGGCGGTATTTGAGATAAGGGGACTCAAACAGGATGAGATAAACAGCGAAACGGAGCGTCTCCTGACGGAATTCAACCTCACCGGTCTTGCAAAGAAGGAAGGGTATAAACTGTCGGGAGGAGAAAGAAGAAAGACCGAGATAGCCCGTGCGCTTGCGATCAGGCCGAGGTTTATACTCTTTGATGAACCCTTTGCAGGAATAGACCCCATAGCAATATTAGAGCTCAAAAAGATGCTCAATTATCTGAAGGCAAAAGATATCGGCGTCCTTATAACGGACCATAATGTAAGGGACACTCTTTCAATAACGGACCGGGCGTATATAATCAATAACGGTGAGATACTTGAAGAGGGCGGTCCGGACAAAATTATTGCAAATTCAAGGGTAAAAGAAATCTTTCTTGGCGAGGAGTTTACACTCTGATGGCACTCGAAAGCAGACTTGAACTAAGGTTATCCCAAAAACTTATCCTGACTCCGCAGCTTCAGCAGGCAATAAAAATGTTACAGCTCCCGCATCTCGAACTTACCCAGTTTCTCAACCAGGAGCTTATGGAAAACCCGTTCCTTGAAGAGCCTTCCGAAGAAGTTTCCATTGATGATCTCACCCCCGAGGAAAAAGATACTATGGAATTTGAAGATACCAAGGAAGATACAAACGAAGACATCAGCGCTCCCATCGATAAACCAATGAGTTTTACCGCGGATGACTATTTTGAGGAAAGGGCGTGGGATGGAAGAGATGTGGGATATTTTAATCCCGGAACCGTTTCCTCGCCGACTTTTGAGCAGTTCACGTCCAAAAAGCCGGACCTCTCCGAACATCTTATCTGGCAACTCAGGCTTTCAAATGCACCGGAGGATATTAGAGGAGCGGCGGAACTCATAATAGGGAATATTGATGAAAACGGATACCTCATTGCATCAGTCGAAGAGATAAGAGACGCGGCGGGGACCGACATGGAAACCGCGGAGAAGGCGCTGAGTCTGGTGCAGAGCTTTGACCCGATCGGCGTAGGGGCCAGAGATATGCAGGAGTGTCTGCTTTTGCAGTTGAGGGCTTTGAGTCTCGGCGGCACAATCGTTGAAAAAATTATTTTGAACAATATAGAAGAGCTTGAAAAGAAGAAGTATGCCGTTATTGCCCAGCAGTATAATCTTCCCATCGAAGATATTATGGTTGCCGTTAAAGTCATTGAAGGACTTGAGCCGAAACCCGGCAGGACGTTCTGTGATGTTAGCGCTAACTACATCACTCCGGACGTCTATGTGCTTAAGACTGAAGACGGAAACCAGATTATCCTGAACGACGAAGGGCTTCCCCGCTTGAGGGTCAGCAGTTTTTATAAAAAACTCATGCAAAAGGAGAATGATTTTCCGAAAGAGGAACGGCAGTTCCTCCTTGATAAAATGCGGTCGGCAGTCGGTTTGCTTAAGAGCCTTGATCAGAGGAACCGCACAATCTACAGGGTCACGGAGAATCTGCTCGAACTCCAGAAGGATTTTTTTACCAAAGGGGTGCAATTTCTTAGACCTTTGACCCTCAAAGACGTCGCTTCAAACCTGAACCTGCATGAAAGCACGGTGAGCAGGGTTACGTCGAACAAATACCTGTCCTGTGCACACGGCGTCTTCGGTTTCCGTTTCTTGTTCAGCAGCGCGCTCCACAGCGGCATGGGTAGCGTCTCATCGACGTCCGTAAAGGACAGCATCAAAAAAATGATAACGGAAGAAAATATGAAGAAGCCCTATAGCGACCATGAAATATCCGAACTTTTGAATAAAAGCGGCATTGCCATTGCCAGGAGGACAGTTGCAAAATACCGGGAAGAGATTGGAATCCCGTCACAAATACAGAGAAGAAAAATGAGCAAATAAAAGGAGAATATATGAATATTATTGTTACAGGAAGACATCTTGAAATTACTCCGGCTTTGAAGAGTTATGTGGAAAAGAAGGTCATAAGGTTCGACAGGTATCTGTCTAATATATCCGAGGCTATTGTTACTCTTTATGTGGAAAAATACCGGCATAAAGCGGAGGTGCTGCTCAAGGTAAACGGAGTTCTCATACAGGCTGAAGGCATTACCGGCGATGTGTATGCTTCGATCGACGAGGTGACTGAAAAACTTGAAAGACAGATCAAAAAATATAAGGAAAAGCTTGTTTCACACAGGAAAACCGAGGGCAAGGCCGGTTTTGCCGAAGAAGCCGCGCCTCCGGCGGAAGGCGGCAGGATAATCAAAAACAAGCGTTTTGAACTGAAGCCCATGAGCCCCGACGAGGCGGCCATGCAGATGGAGCTTCTGGATAAGCCTTTCTTTGTTTTTACAAATGACGGCAGCGGGGAAATAAATGTTATATACCGGAGGAATGACGGCAATTTCGGGCTTATAGAACCCGTCAGGTAACGTGGTCAATAAGATACCTTTGGTTGTTATTATTACCGGTCTCTCGGGCTCCGGCAAAACAGTGGCGCTGCGGGCCCTTGAGGACGCCGGTTTTTTTTGTGTCGATAACCTGCCGGTCGCGCTGATCGAATCCTTCATTTCAGAAGTATCAGGGAACGCCCGGATAAAAAAGATAGGGATCGGCATAGATATCAGGGAGAAGGGTTTTCTGTCTGAAGTCGACCATGTCCTGAAGGCGCTGAAACAGAAACACAGAAGCGAAGTCCTTTTTCTTGAGGCGGAACAGGAGGTGCTGCTGCGGCGGTTTAAAGAGACCCGGAGGCCGCACCCTATCGAGGGGAATATCGAGGATGCGCTCAAGATCGAGAAAGAGATATTGTCGGCGCTAAAAGAGGCTGCCGACAGGATCATCGACACCTCGTCTTTCACACCCCATCAATTGAGGCGAATGATTACAGGTCTTTACAGTATTTCCGCCGGCAAAAAAAACATGACTTTAGTGCTTATCTCCTTTGGCTTCAAATTCGGCCCACCCCAGAACATAGACCTTCTCTTTGATGTCAGGTTTCTTCCCAACCCTCATTTTGTCCCTGAACTGAAGCCTCTCAGGGGCACGGACAAAAAGGTTGCCGATTTTGTGTTAAAAAATAAAACAACAAAGACATATGTAAGCAAAATAAAGGACCTGATCGATTTTCTTATCCCCCATTACATAAAAGAAGGCAGGTCCTATGTTACCATCGGTATCGGTTGTACCGGTGGTAACCACCGGTCGCCGGCAATAGTCGAAAAGCTGAAAAGGTCACTTAAAAGACATCCCGTGGAACTGAGCATAGTACATAGAGATTTGAACTGAGGCGCTCTAATATGCGCCTTCGGCTTTGAGGACTACTTTTATGGTCTTGAGGATTATGACGATATCGAGCCACAGAGACCAGTTCATGACATACCAGGTGTCGAGTTTTATTCTGTATCTGTAGCCGGTGTTGCTTCTTCCGGAGACCTGCCAGAGGCCGGTTATGCCCGGTTTTGCGCTAGTTATAATATGGATGTTGTCGTCGATATCGGATTTTTCACGCGGCAGATAAGGTCTCGGGCCGACGACGCTCATCTCACCCTTCATGACATTGAATATCTGAGGAAGTTCATCAAGGGATGTTTTCCTCAGAAATTTGCCTATCCTCGTTATTCTCGGGTCGTCCCTGAGCTTCCAGTTGTTCTCCCATTCGGTCCGGACCGCCTCATCCCGGCTTAACATCTCCTGAAGTTTTTCTTCGGCGTCTTTGTACATCGTCCTGAATTTATAACACCTGAAGGGCCTGCCGTTTTCCCCAATCCTTTCATGCGCATAGACGGCGTGACCGGGGGTCCCGGATTTGATTAATACGGCTATGATCCCTATCAAAGGAAGGAGGACAGGCATCGAGACTATGCTGAAGGCAAGATCGAAAAGCCTCTTGATAAACCTGTTTGTTATGGATTTCAGGTTGTTCTTTATATTCATCAAAAACAGCTCTTCGGTGAAAAGGTGAAAGAGGTCCGTATTTAATAATGCTATGCCCTTCAGGTCCGGGATGAGCATTGTGTTGACGGTGCTGTTCTGGATGCCGGCTGTCAATGCCGAAAGCTTTTCTGAAGAAAGAGACGGTATGGCGATAATAGCGGTTTTTATCTCCAGTTCTTTTATGAATTTCGGAAACTCGGAGACCTTCCCAAAGACTTTTTTACCGTGTACGATTTTTCCGATCTTCTGCTCGTCGTCATCCAGAAAACCTGCGACATCATATCCCATATGCTTTTCTCTCTGCAGGCCCTCCATAACAAGCCTTCCGGCCTTACCGGCGCCGATTATCAATATGCGTTCCCTTGCCGTATCTTTGCTGTATAAGATTTTTTTCCCCCAGAGCCGGTAAAGGGGAAATACGAAGAGAGAGGAGAGCCATATGCCGAGCAAAACGAGGCGGGATACCATATCGCCCATTTTCCCCAGCGTTACAATAGCCATTAAAGTGATACTTGCCAGAGAAACCGATCTTACGATCTGTTTTGTTTCATCCCAGAAAGGCATAGTTCTGTCATACAGTGACTCATAGAAAATGAAAAAAATAAAAACGGCGGGCACCCACCATAATGATATGAAATACAGGCATGAAAAGTGAAAAACCGGCAAGCCGGGTATAAAAAAGGGCATAAATTCCGCTCTTATTATCCAGGCAATAAAGAGCGAGGTGTAAAAAGCGGAAAGGTCAACTGCCACGAGACACGCAAGCTGAAAAAAGAATTTGATGAATTTCGTTAAATCCTTCATCCTGTAATAAGTCCCAAACGGAAGCCGGTATATTTTGCAAAAGCCTCCGAAAAAATATAAGGCAGCAAGATATATTTTTTCCGTTTTATGACAAAAAGGACCTGCTCTTTCATGAACCTTGCACCTTCTCCCTCAGACCTCGCATACTGTAGAACCCACCCGTTTTTTCTTAATGATGAGCCGATATTATAATACCTGCCGAACTGTTTTAAAAGCGAATAGTTATGGGAATGGATTACCTTTGCGTTCGGCACATATGCTATTTTATTACCGTTTATGATCAATTTTGCGGCAAGGAGCATATCTTCGTTTGAAGGGACTCCTTCCGGAAAGAGGCCGGCTTTTAAAAAAGCATCCTTTTTTATTGCGGAACATACATTGCTAAAAAAGAAGGTCTTGATGCCGTAGGCTTTTACATCATTGATCCCCTTGATTGACCCCTGCTCAGGGTAGTTGAATCCCCTGGCAAAGGCTTCAAGAAGGGATGCGTTTTGGTTCGGGATATGTCTGCCGAAGGCGGCGGCAACAGGAGAAGCTCTCAGCGGGTCGGTCAATTTTTCAATCAATATGGTATCGCATGGCAAGGCGTCCTGAGTCATAAAGATCAGTATATCGCCTTTTGCTTCCATGGCTGCTCTGTTTCTTGTGCCGCCGTGGTTGAAAGCGGATTGCGGGATCACGATTGTTTTGGCGCCCATTCCCTCCGCAATATTAACAGTCGTATCGCCTGATGAGGAATCTATAACGATGATTTCGAAGGGCGGCATAGTCTGTGAAAGGAGTTTTGACAGGAGTTCGCCTATAGATGCGCCGGCATTTAATGTAGGTATTATGACGGAAATCCTCATGAAAGTTTATTGTATCACAGGAGTGTAAACAATGAAATTATTCGGTAATGCATTCTATTGAGGCGTTAAGGTACAATATAGGAAATTTTCGATGAGAAAAGAAGAAAAGCCCTTTGTTGAAATTTTTACGGACGGCGCGTGCAGCGGAAACCCGGGGGCAGGCGGTTATGGTATTATTCTAAGGTCGGGAGAACGCGAAAAGGAACTCTCCGGCTGCGAGACACTGACTACGAACAATCGGATGGAGTTGACGGCGGTCATTAAGGCATTAGAAGCTCTGAAAAAGCCCTGCAGGGTGAAAGTGGTGACCGACTCAAATTATGTGGTGCAGGGCATGACATCATGGATTTATTCATGGCTCAAAAACAACTGGTTGAACAACCGGAAGCAGGAGGTCCTCAACAAAGATCTGTGGGAAATGCTCCTGAAGCTTTCCAAAGGTCATGAAATTGTATGGGAATGGGTTAGGGGGCATAACGCGCATACGGAAAACGAGCGCTGCGATAACCTCGCAAGGCTTGCGATCCCGAAATGCAAAAAAGGATAAATCTTAACCCCTCAGTTGCATAAAATGAAAGATAAATAATATGTTTTGTAACGTTTAGATTGATTGACTATGAACAAGATCGATATCAGGAATCTGTCGGGCATGTTTCTCATCGCCGTCCCCGGTTTAAAAGACCCTAATTTTGAGCGGACGGTGGTCCTTATCTGCGACCATACGAAAGACGGGGCCTTCGGACTTATAATAAACCGCTTGCTTTTAAGTAGTTTTATACCGTTAAGCGGCGGACTGGATATTAAAGAATGCATAATGGACCTGCCGGTATATTACGGCGGTCCTGTTAAGCCGGAACAGGGATATATCCTTTATTCATCTTCAGACCTCTACTACCCTTCAATAAAGATCAACGACAGTCTCTCCCTTACAACATCAAAAGAAATACTCGTTGATGTAGCCTCGGGCAAAGGTCCCGCAAAATTTCTTTTTACCCTCGGATTTGCCGGATGGGCGTCCGGTCAGCTTGAATATGAACTGATGACGGACGGATGGCTTATTGCGCCTGTCAGCAATAAAATTATCTTTGAAACACCGGTAAATGACCGGTGGAAATCTTCAGCCGAGCTGATCGGAGTAGATTTAAACAGGGTCGTTGGCAGGCAGGGAAGGGTATAGAGTTGACAATTACCACCTTATTTTATTATCTTAATAGTCTTAATATCAGCAAAGGAAGGTGAAACAATGAGGACTATTTTTGCCAAAAAAGACGATATACAACGGAAATGGTATATCGTCGACGCCAGAGACGCCGTTCTCGGCAGGCTCGCAGTCAAGATTGCAGACCGCCTGCATGGAAAGAACAAGCCTATATATACACCCAACGTCGATACGGGCGATTTCATTATCGTCATAAACGCGGAAAAGGTGAAGTTTACCGGCAGGAAGCTCGATCAGAAGATGTATTACAGCCACTCGGGTTATCCGGGCGGATTAAAGTCGGAGAATGCCAGACACCGTCTTGCACGTTGTCCCGAAAAGATCATGACCGATGCCGTCTGGGGTATGCTTCCGAAAGGCAGACTCGGCAGGGCGATGATAAAGAAACTAAAGGTGTATAAGGGGTCCGCGCATCCGCATGAAGCACAGAAACCCGAAATTTTGACCGTTTAAGAACGGCTATTTGATTAAAGGAGCTACGAATGGCAGAGATTCAATACAATGCAACAGGCAGAAGGAAGACCTCGGTAGCGAGAGTCACCATGATGCCCGGGAACGGACAGATAACCGTCAACAAAAAACCGGCGGACGTTTATTTCCCGAGAGAAACACTCAGAATGGTTATCCGGCAGCCGATAGAACTGGCGGGGATTACAGGGAAATATGACGTCACGGCAAAGGTGACCGGCGGCGGACCCTCGGGCCAGGCAGGCGCCGTTAAGCACGGCATCTCAAGGGCTATCGTTGATATGAACAGCGACCTGCGCGGGAGACTGAAAAAAGAAGGATTTCTCACAAGAGACCCGAGAGAAAAGGAAAGAAAGAAATACGGTCAGAAGGGCGCCCGTAAGAGATTCCAGTTCTCAAAGAGATAGGAATACGTCAGTCAACGGCCATTGGTCATTAGTGAAAGGACGATTATCGGTCTGCGGCTTATGACCAATTCCCTGTAGTTGTTTATAACACGGTTCCCGAAAGCTTTCGGAAAAATTCCTGCAGCGCAACGAATTATTTGCGATTCATAAAATGCAGAGCTTTCGGGAACCGTGTTATTGGAACACTTTTATAACGAGCGGGTAACGACTAATGCTTAAGGTATTTATATGCGGCGGCAGCGGATATGCGGGCTGCGAGCTGCTGCGCATCCTTTCGAACCATCCGGAAGTTGTTGTCGCCGGCGTCACCTCTGAAAAATCCGCGGGGAAATCCGTGACCGATCTTTTCCCCGGTCTTCACAAATACGATTCTTTGATCTATGAACCCCTGCGAAAAGAAGAGATCCTGAAAAAGGCGGACCTGTTTTTTATGGCGCTTCCCCATGCAAAGTCGCAGGAGGCCGTAGATTTTTTTTATCGGCAGGGGAAAAAGGTCATCGACTTATCTGCCGATTATCGTCTGAGAGACCCTGATGTATATGAAGACTGGTATAAGGTGCCGCACGGATTTCAGAAAACACTCAAAAAGGCCGTCTATGGCCTGCCTGAAATATACAGAAACAAGATCAGGAAGGCAGACCTGATAGCAAACCCCGGATGTTATCCGACCGGGGCAATACTGGGCCTTCTGCCTGCTTTAAAAAATAAGATAATCGATGCTTCATCAATTATTATAGATTCAAAGTCCGGCACAAGCGGCGCCGGCAGGAAATCCGATGTCGCTTTTTCATACTGCGAGGTCAATGAGGGGTTTAAGGCATATGCAATCGGCACACATCGCCATACCCCTGAAATCGAGCAGGAGCTTTCCGCAGCCTATGGCGGTCGGATTACAGTCAATTTTACGCCTCATTTGCTCCCGTTGGACAGGGGTATTCTGACAACCATTTATGCTCCTCTGATAAAAAAATACACCGCAGAAGGTGTTATGAAGGTTTATGAAGGATTCTATAAAAGTGAGTCATTTGTCAGGGTCCTAAAGCCCGGACGATATCCGAACATAAAAAATGTCAGGGGCACTAATTACTGCGAAATAGGGTTGAAACTGAATGAGAGGACGAAGACACTGATTATCGTCACTGCAATAGACAATCTCGTGAAAGGCGCCTCGGGTCAGGCAGTGCATAACATGAATATCATGATGGGCTTTGAGGAAAAGACAGGGCTGGACTCGCTTCCGCTGATACCATAACAATGAATAAAAAAATATCCGTAAACGCTCCGAAAGGTTTCCTTTTCTCAACCATAGAAGCAGCGATCAAAAAACCCGGCAGAAAAGACCTTGCACTGATATATTCCGAAGTTGAGGCCAACATGGCCGGCGCTTTCACAACAAACAGGGTGAAGGCCGCGCCTGTCAGGATTGATATGAGAAAAATAAAATCCGGCAGGGGACAGGCGATAATAGTCAACAGCGGAAACGCAAATGCCTGCAGAGGCGAACAGGGTCTCCGTGATGCAAACGAAATGGCAGGAAGTGTGTCCAAAGGTCTGCATATCAAACCTTCCCTGGTATATGTCTCCTCTACCGGCGTCATCGGTTCCACGATGCCTATGGAGAGAATAAGGCCGGCGATTGCAGAACTTGTATCCGGCGTGGGGCGCTCTTCTTTTGAAGATGTTGCAGCGGCAATAATGACCACCGACACGTTCCCTAAAATTGTGAAGAAGAGGGTCAGAGTTGGTGATCAAACCGGCACAATAGCAGGCATCTGCAAAGGCGCAGGCATGATCTGCCCTAACATGGCTACTATGCTATGCTTTATCCTGACAGACATCGCAGTCGATCAAAAGACCCTGGGCAGGACGCTGCAGGAAGTCGTGAAAAAATCATTCAACAGGCTTACCATTGACGGTGATATGTCGACAAACGATACTGTCCTGATTATGGCTAACGGCATTCTCGGCAATCCTCCGGTTACCGAAAAAACGGAAGCCTATCTGCCGTTCAGAAAGGCTTTATCGGAATTAACCGTTGAACTGGCGAAGATGATAGCCGGGGACGGGGAGGGCGCAACAAAATATATTGAGGTTGAAATTAAAGGCGCAAAAAGTGAAGCGGATGCAGAAAAAGCCGCTTTAGCGATAGCTAATTCAAACCTTGTAAAAACAGCGGTCTACGGAAATGATGCCAACTGGGGGCGCATCATGGCTGCCCTCGGATATTCGGGTATCTTTTTCAGGGAAGAACTGGTGGATCTCTTTATCGGCAAAGTAAAAATAGTCGATAAAGGGCTGACAACGGGAAAGGATAAAGAGGCCGGAGGTATCTTAAAGAACAAAGAGGTAAACATCGTCATCGACCTTCATCTCGGAAAAGCTTCAGCTAAAGTTTTTACCTGTGATTTGACGGAAGAATATATCAGGATTAATGCGGACTACAGGACTTGAAACCTCAATTTTAAATTTTATCTTGACAAAGGTTTTTCAGACATGGTAAAAATAATCAAATGCCTCGTTATCTCCCCTAATACTGCTGTCCAACTCCCACGGACAGCAGTATTTATTTTTAAGGTTTTATTTTAATTCTATCAGTTCATACTGCCTGCTTCCTAATCCGAGTTTTTCACACTCTTCAACCTGTAGATGATACGGTTTCCGGGCCAGTTTGAACAGTATATCATCCCCTTTCAGGATGTCTTTGTCTTCGGCAGCGGATTGAGGCAAGGGCGGAGACTGCAATAACATATCAACGCTGGCCTGTTCAATCGCGACAATATCGTCAGATAGCAGAATGCCCTGGTCCTGGATTACGGGTACGTCTGCTATTGGCATGCAGTCGCATTCAGGCTGAACTTCGGTGATGAAATTGATGTAAATGACCTTATCAGGCTTAAAGGTGCTCAATACGGCCTTGGCAGCCTCTGCGAGGGCGCGCATAAACCGGTTGTCGTCTTTCGGAAGCGAGACGGCGCCGGACTGGCAGACACGTTCACATCTTCCGCAACGCCAGCATTCGTTACCGTCCCACTTTAATTCCTCGTTTTCAAACTTAATGGCGTCGAGCGGGCATATTTCCATGCACTGATAGCAGAGGTCGCACTTCTCCTTGTCCCATGACAGCCCGCCTTCCCCTATTGTATGCATTGCGCCTCTTCCGCATTTCCAGCCGCATGTTCTGTGTTTTGAACTTACGCCGCCCATGGCAATATTCTTTATAGCTCCGGCGTATCCGGCCTGGATATGGCCTTTTACATGGGAACAAACAACCATGGCTGGCGCGTCATGTATGACGCTTGCAACCGCAATCTCGCCGAGAATTTCGCCTGCTTTCACCATGATGCTGTCATTTCCGTACAGACCGTCGCCGAGAACAATAGGCGCCCCTACGGAAAGGTGGTTGACGCCGTTGTAATTGGCCACTTCAAGATAGTCAAGACCTTTGATTCGCACGGTATCAGTCACAAAAGGTTTTGCCTTGACACATTTCAGGGCGTCAACTACTTTTCGCAAAAACACGGGCCTGACAATGCGGTGGGCGCCTTCCGAACCGAAGTGTGTCTTCACCGCAACCCATTCTTCCGCCTCAAAATATTTTGAGAGGTCAATCTCTTTCAGAAGCCTTTCCAGCTTGCCGGGCATACTGTCGTCATACTTCCATTTCAATGCCCTTGCCGATGCAAAATATACTTTAGACATAAAAACCTCCTTGTTCAGTGTGTACAGGTTCTATTATATCAATTCAGGAGCAGAGGCGATTATTTTTTTATAACGAAAATATTCTATAATTATCACAATATTCAGCCTTGATAAGGAAAGATATGGCAAAGGGGAGAAAAAGAAAAGACTCTGCCGGAAAAAAGATTATTCCGGCATAACTAAGACAAGCCGGTATGACAGAACAGGCGCTATGGTATGTAAACGCAGTATGAAAGCGGAGGTATAAATGAACGGGGTTGTTCCATTGGAGATAATTGAACGTAAAATCCTTGCGCTCCGAGGACAAAAGGTTATGTTGAGCATGCATCTGGCAGAGCTTTATGAAGTGGATACAAGGGCATTGAACCAGGCAGTAAAAAGGAATATTACCAGATTCCCCGAAGATTTTATGTTTCAGCTCAACGATATCGAGGCGGCACAACTGGTATCACAAAATGTGATACCACATAAGAAGTATTTCGGTGGTTCGCTTCCATATGTTTTCACTGAGCAAGGTGTTGCAATGCTTTCCAGCGTGTTGAACAGTGAAAGAGCGGTTCATGTGAATATCACAATCATGAGAGCTTTCGTGAAACTTCGCGAGATATTGGCCGGAAATAAGGATCTCGCCCGTAAGCTCAATGAAATGGAGAAGAAATACGATGCACAGTTCAAGATTGTCTTTGATGCGATAAGAAAACTCATGGAGGCCCCGGAAAAACCGAAGAGGCGTATCGGTTTTAACGCTCCGGTTGACGAGGGGCCGACCGGTTTGAAGAAACATTCTATAAAGATGAGGAAACGGCATGGCTAAACCTTAAAAACATGAACTCATGTGGATTGGCAAGGAGAAACAGCCGGGGCAGTAACCGTGGACAATTATTTTAAACGAAAATATTCTATAATTATCACAATATTCAGCCTTGATAAGGAGCGATATGGAGAAGGGGAAAAAGAGAAAAGACTCTGACGGTGAGAATGTAGAAGCCTATAAACACGAAACCGAAACCCGCAAAAACGCTGTTCCAAAAGGGCTACTGATTAAATGATTGATGCTGATAAAATAAACATTTTGATTAAAGAAGGCGAAGGATTAACCGTTGAGTGTAAGGAAAGATACACTTCCAAGATTGACCGAGATATCGTCGCTTTTGCCAATTCAAAAGGCGGGCTATTGCTTCTCGGAGTTGATGATGGAGGGAAGGTTGTAGGTGAAAAGCTGACCAATAAAATGAAGGCGGAAATAAATACTATTGCCCGGAACTGTGATCCGTCAATCCACCTTAAGAATATCCGTCAAGTGGGAAAGATTGTTGTTATTGAGGTTGCAGAGGGAGATGAAAAGCCTTACGGTTCATCATCCGGTTATTTCAGGCGACTTGATGCAGTAACACAGAAGATGACGCAAACGGAGGTGAGGGCTATTTTTCGCGAGACTGAGGATATTTCTTTTGAGGATATCGCTTGTAAGGATTTAAGCCTTAAGGAAATTTCACTCAAGAAAGTTAAATCATTTTTACAGGAAGCGAATATGTCTTATAAGATCAGTAAGGCAAATCTTGCCTCCTTTCTCACAAGTCTGAGCATTTACAGAAAAGACAAAATCAACAATGTAGGGGCTTTAATGTTTGCTTCCAAAGTTGAAAAGTTCATCCCTCATACAGAAAGCATCTTTGCCGCTTTTAAGGGGACGGATAAAACGAATATTTATGACCGGAATGATGTGAAAGATGACCTCATAATCCAGTTTAATGAAGCTGTTGCATTTTTAAAGAAACATTTGAACGTCCGCAGTGAAATTCATGGTTTTGACCGGTTTGATATTTACGAGATTCCTTTAGACGCCTTAAGGGAAGCAGTTGTTAATGCGATAGTCCATAGGGACTATCGCATTAAAGGAACAAGCATATATGTAAGAATTTACGATGACCGTGTTGAGATAGAAAACCCCGGGGGATTACCTGACGGAATTACAAAGCGGGATTTTGGCAAGTCCTCTGTAAGGAGAAATCCGATTATTGCCGATCTGTTTCATCGCATGGGTAAAGTTGAGCGTATGGGTTCCGGTATTGAGCGCATGAGAGAGCTTATGCGTGATGCAGGGCTGAAAGAGCCCGTATTTGAAATGGATGCATTCTTTCGGGTAACTTTTTATCGTGATCCGCGTTATTCTCTTAAAGCGGATAGATTTCAGAAGGCCGGAGAAAAGGATGGAGAAGCTGGGGAAAAAACTGTGGGAATAACCGGGGAGAAAATACTGAGGGAGGTCGGAGTAAATACGGAGAAAGTATGGAGAAAGTACGGAGTAAATACGGAGAAAATTATTTTGGCTATAGTAAGCAATCAGTTTATTAAGTCTCATGAAATAGCAGAAAAGACTAAATTATCTCAAAGCACAATTGAAAAAATTGTCGCGAAACTTAAAAAAGCTGGGATACTGAAACGTATCGGCCCGGACAAAGGCGGGTACTGGGAAGTGGTGAAGAAATGAAAGGCGTTAAAAGGATGCCAAGAAAAAAGGCAAAATAGTGTTCCGGAGAGATAAGGAAATTGAATAACAATGCCCACGCTTGACTGTGTAGGGGGTAAACAATGAAAGAAAACTCGCTTGCTGTATTTGAAGATTATAAAATTCGCAGAGTGTACGATGAAAATAGCGAAACATGGTATTTCTCTGTGGTGGATATTATTCAGGTGCTGATTCAGCAGCCTGATTACAAGACTGCCCGGAAATACTGGAACAAGCTGAAAGAGAGGCTCAAGGCGGAAGGAAGTGAGTCGGTGACAAATTGTCACCAACTGAAAATGGAAGCGGCAGACGGCAATTATGGTGTCTGACCTTGCAAATTCCGACATTGAACATATGATATCTTGAGGTCACAATTTGGCACCTCAAGTTTGGAGAAAAAATGAAGGCACTTGTACCAGTTGAGATTATTGAGAAGAAGATTCTGCTGATTCGAGGCGAAAAGGTGATGTTAGATGCCGATCTTGCTGAGCTTTATGAAGTGGAGACTTTTAACCTAAACAAGGCTGTTAAAAGGAATATTGATCGCTTCCCCCAAGACTTTATGTTTCAGCTTACTAAGGAAGAAGCTGATTCTTTGAGATTCCAAATTGGAATGTCAAAGAAAGAAGGTCGCGGCGGCCGCCGTTATCTTCCCTATGCCTTTACCGAACAAGGCGTGGCGATGCTTTCCTCCGTGCTAAACAGCGAACGAGCGGTAAAGGTTAATATAGAAATCATGCGGGCATTTGTCAGCCTTAGACAAATGCTTGCCTCCAATGCAGAACTGGCGCGTAAACTCGATGCTCTGGAAAAGAAATATGATCATCAGTTTAAAGTCGTGTTTGACGCTATCAAGCAATTGATGACTCCGCCGGATACCAAGAAAAAAAGTAAAATCGGGTTCCGGAGAGATAAGGAAATTGAATAACAATGCCCGCGCTTGACTGTATAGGGGGAAAGGCATCTCCTAAACTGGAACGAGAGAAAAGAATGATTGAAATAAAGTTTAAACTGTTAAAATCAAAAGGTAAGAAATAAGAGGATAGAATTATTATGGCAAAGGGGAGAAAAAGAAAAGACTCTGCCGGTGAGAATGTAGAAGCCTATAAACACGAAACCGAAACTCGCAAGAACGCTGTTCCTGTCGGACTTGCCGCATACGACACCTCAAAATTAAAACCAAAGAAGTACGAATATGAACTCGATAAACGCACCTTCTGCATATCACAAGCATTCTTTCCCGATTCCAGCGCATGGGATAGGCTTAAGAGAGCACTGAAAGCATCTATGGATGAGGACAAGTTTGAACTTCTTACCAATACCAGATCCATCCCATTTAAATTAGGCAAAGAGAAACGTATCGCTCTGTCAAGGTTATTGACCATAGAGGGAATGGGGTAATGGTTGTGAGGGAGACAGGGTAATGACACGAATTGACGATCTACATTATATGCCTGAGTTTGTGAAGAATAAAGGCAAAGTTATTTATCCGAGTGAGGAAAACTACCATAATGTAATTAGTGAATGGGCAACCCTGTTACAAAGACAATATCGTAAGGGTCTCATTCCACTTTTTATTACGGGCAGCGGGGTATCCGTGCCAGTGGTTCCAACTATCTTTGATATCGTTTGTAAACTTCGCGAATTCTATAATAAAAAGAATAATAAGGAAAGTTTAGTAACCCTTAATAAGGATATCGAAGAACTCTTCAAAATGCTGCATGATCTCTCTGCGCGGGGGAAAAAGGATAGAAGCATTATTGCACGTCTTTTGAATTCTTTTCAGGAAAATAGTGTACTTAAAGACGAATGGCAGCAATTAAACAAATGGCTATTAGATGAGATACTAAAGGCTTGTCCCACCCCCTTTCACCAAGGTCTTGCTGATATATACGAGGCAATCAATGCAGTTTGTTTAACGCTAAACTTCGACGGACTGTTAATCAGGGAATTCGTTCAATACCGTTCTATAGAAGGGCATCGTAAGAGAGCATTTTCGTTGCCCACTGTGGAAGAATGCGAACAATTCTTTTTGAGAACATCTAACCCTGGCGAGAAAGAAGCTGAACGAGAGTTTTTAGAAGTGCAAATAAGAGGTGACATCCTCTACATAGAATGCAATGCAGCAGGTTATTGTCCTCAAAAGGGCACGGGGAAAGAGCGTTCAATATGGGCTTCGATAGGATCATTTTCAGATAAACCAGACGAAGGTAAGACCGAAATAATCGGTCAAAAACTATTGCAATGTCCTTCCTGTGGTGAGCCAGGTATCTCTTTTCTTTCTTTTCCTGGATCGTATAAGAAAGAGAAAGATATGCAAAACATGCTTTCAATCATATGGAGATTCCTCGCTTTTAGAGCGGGGTCGGTTACTGTTGCTGGTATGAGTGGAGAATGGGACCCCCTGATTGTAGCTTTTCTTGGAGACCTTCTTAGTGAAAGGGAAATTCCTCTTTTGGTAATTGACGAGAATCCTACTAAGGAATCTTCAGACTTCTTTATTGAAGAGTTTAGGTCACCATTAACAATAGAAAGTCTATGTACAGTAATAAAGGGAGATGGGTATATTAAGACTACCTGCACCTATGAAGCAACAATTAAGTGGCTCAACAGCGTGTTAGAAGTTGCTGATTTATGTGATCAAATTAAAGAGAAAAAGCCTGATTTAAGTATGCCTGAAAGTGTCAGATAGTGTCAAGTCTTTTCTGCAAATTCTCATCAGGGCTTTATTCTCAAGGGTTTTCATTGGTACGATTATGCCGCAATCCTTTGCATCCTTGATGCCTGGATCCTTGTAAGGATTGCCTTTGCCTC
>Ga0265292_1000481_pt1 | contig 56409 bp, 45 predicted proteins | sample Munlanlewell296A_FD_189080 | JGI IMG/M metagenome (GOLD analysis project Ga0265292, IMG submission 189080) | Leachate microbial communities from a municipal landfill in Southern Ontario, Canada - Leachate well 296A | ecosystem: Engineered > Solid waste > Landfill > Unclassified | place: Canada... | reverse complement strand
CTGCAAACTTAACATTCGCGCAGGCGCAAGCTATAAAAATTACTTATTATGACTCTACTGGTGGTTCATGGGTAGAAATACCAACAGTAGTTACCTTAAGTGTTCCTTCTGCTACTACTATAGCTGGGCTAGATGATGATCCGGCAATAACTCTTACAGGAACGACAACTCACTTATCAACATATGCTCCTTCTATTCCTACAGATTCAGACGCTCCTCCAGTACCAACGGGATTAAGCGCAACTGCTAGTGATGTAAGTGCTGTTTTATCTTGGACAGCTTCAGCTGGTGCAACCAAATATGACATCTATAAAAAAGTAGGTGCTGATTATCCATATTTAGCGCAAACAACTTCTACTTCTTATACCGCTACCGGTTTAACTAATGGCACTATTTACTATTTTAAAGTCTCCGCTTTGGATAGTTCTAGTCCCAATAAAGAATCTGCCGCAACTACGGAGGTTTCTGTAACACCAGTAGCTCCTTCTGGTAGTGGAAGACATGGTAGTAGTACAGCTTCTGCAACTTCAGCTGTGTCAACAGTAACGCCTGCAGGTACTGCTGTTCCAGCTACACCAGTTGTGGGTTGTTCAGGTGGAAACTTGTTCAATACTCAAACAGGGGCAGCTTGTGTAAATAACGCAGTTATTCCGCAAGGTTGTTCAGGTGGAAATTTGTTCAACACTTCAACAGGTGCAGCTTGTCCAGTAAGTGCTACACCGGCAACTCCAGCTACACCTGCAGTACCAGGAGTTAGCTCTGCTACTCCGGCAACACCGGCAACTCCTGCTTCTTACAACTTCGGCATTAGCACTCTCAAAAACGGGAGTAAAGGTGAAGGAGTTAAAGAGTTACAAAGATTCTTGAATGTTAAATTGAATCTTGGTTTGGTAATTGATGGAAAACTTGGTCCAAAAACTATTGCTGTTATTAAAACATGGCAAAAAAATAATGGCCTTGTAGCAGACGGCCTCGTCGGCGCTAAAACAAAAGCAAAGATGAACGCCCAATAATCTTAAAACCCTTTCCTTTGGAGAGGGTAGGGAGAGGTTTCTTAATTGAATACAAACCAAAGCAGCATTTCGGTTTACCGAAATGCCACTTTCCGTTTTGTATATCTGTAACAGATAGCGACGGCCGTCTGCAAGTGTTACATCAATTTTTTATATTGTTCCCCCCATGTCAGACATGTGGGGAACACACTAAATTCTTTTGTAAAGCATTTATACCTTTGCATAAAATTTATCGTTTGATATACTTTAAATTATGAATATCCAAAAATGTGATATTTGCAAGAAGAAAATACAAGATAATCCGGTAAGAGCTGGTGTTGGTTTTTTGGTGCGAAAGATTTTTGTTTAACTTGTGGAAAGCCAGTGATAGATTTCTTAAAAAAGCATAAATTAATAAAAGAAGATAAAATAAAAAAATAATATGAATAATAATGACAATAAAGATATAACAAACCTAGAACTTTTAGAGTCAATGAATAGGAGTTTTTCTAAGGTTGAAAATAAAATATCAAATTTAGATTTAAAACTCACAACTGAAATTCAAGATTTCCGTTCGGATTTTAAGAGTTTTAGAAAAGATACAGAACATTCTATTAAAGAAATAGAGAAAGATACAATAGATAATACAGATACAGTTATGCATCATGATAAAAGAATAGAAAAATTAGAAGATAAGATTTTTGCTTAAATTACTACTCTCAAAAACAGAAGTCAGAGTAATGGAGTTAAAGAACTTCAAAGATTCTTGAATGTTAAATTGAATCTTGGTTTGGTAATTGATGGAAAACTTGGTCCAAAAACTATTGCCGTCATAAAGAAATGCCTGCCCGTCCTCCGGCGGGGCAAAAGGATAATGGCCTTGTCGCAGACGGCCTCGTCGGCGCTAAAACAAAAGCAAAGATGAACGCCCAATAATCTTAAAACCCTTTCCTTTGGAGAGGGTAGGGAGAGGTTTTTTAGCCAAACCCTGCACAAAAAGTCGCCTTACTGGCGACTTTTTGTGCTATAAGTATTCTTGCGTTAGGCCTTGCCTAACGCAAGAATATATAAAAAGTTATCCACATAAAATACATTTTTAACCTTTTCAAAATATTTTTAAAGTTTTATAATCATAAAATAATGGAAAAACTGAAAAGTTGTTCTTTTTATTTTGTTGCCAAATTTCTCACAAAGAAATATTTTTTGTTTCTCTTCATATCCGTCGCATTTATTGCTAACGGTTTTTTTGTTTCTACTGCATTTGCTTCAACTACTATAGATACTGATATTACAGAAAATACAACTTGGATGATAGATGAGAGTCCGTATCTCATTAAGAATGCAATACATATTGAGGAAGGAGTTACTCTCACTATAGAGCCCGGTGTTGTGGTCAAATTTAAAGCAGGTGAATATCCTTATAGTGGTACCTCGCTTGATATTTCTGGAACAATAATTGCAGAGGGAACAGAAAATAACCCTATTTATTTTACTTCAATTTATGATGATGAGTTAGGAGGTAGTACAGACGATTATGAATCTTGTGGCTATGAGGTTGATGAAAACGGAGATCCTTTTGGTGAAGAAACTTGTGAGACATATGATTATGCTAATCCATATCCTGGGGACTGGAGAGGTATTTATCTTACATCTTCTGCAGGTTCAAGTTTTAAAAATGTGTTTTTTCGATATGCGAATGATGCTCTTTATTTTAAATCATCGAGCATAAATTTTGAAAATTTAAATATAAATGATAGTTACTCAGGACTTACTGGAGACTTAGATAGTAATATTGAAATTTTAGGTGGCAACTTTGATAATCTGGAAGATGCTTTTACTTTTTATGATAATAGTTCGCTTCAAGTGCAGAATATTTCTGTCACAAATGTTGAGAATGGGTTTACTGGCTATAATAGTTCTGATTATTTAGATAATCATGAGAGTTCTGAATTTTTTAATAATTCCTCTTTAACTATTACAGATTCAATTATAAATAGTAAAGATTATGGAGTTAGTGTATTTAATAAATACTCTCTAATGATTATAAATTCATCTGTAAATAGTGAAAATGATGGAATTGAAATTTTTAATGATTCTTCTGCTACAATTACTGATTCACCTATAACTTGTTGGAATAATGGAATTGAAATTTTCAATAATTCTTCATTGAATCTTTCTGGTGGAACTATTTCTTGTTTCAATAATGGAATTGTTCTCTTTAATGGAATAATAGCAAGTATTGATGGCGTAAAGATTACAGATTCATTAGATGCTGGAATTACTGCTTTTACTAATGCCGAGCCAAATCAAATTACTGTAACAAACAGTGAAATTACAGGAAACGAATATGGTTTTGAGATATTTGATTCTACTTTTTCTGCTTACCAGAATAGTATCCATGATAATTTTACTAGTGGTGTTGATACTTTTACAGATATTCTACTTGATTTCACTTCCAACTATTGGGGAGACAAAACTGGTCCAACTCACTCCTCAAATCCCACCGGCCTCGGCGACATCGTTTCCGACAATATCCTTTTCGAGCCATTTCTTAAATTTGACCCGCTGAAACCAGGTGTCTCCAATGTTATGCTTATCCCTGGATTTGAAGCCAGTCGAATGTATAAAACAAAAAGTTATTTGGGTTCAGAAATTGAGGATAAGCTTTGGGAGTCCAATGCTGGTGATGACATCAGAGACCTGTTTATGGATGAAAATGGCGTCAGTATAGATAGTGATATTTATACAAGAGATATAGTAGGCACAGCCACTCTTTTTGGTATTGGAGTAAAAAATTTCTATAAATCTTTCATGGACCAGATGGACGAGCTTGTCGCTAAAGATGAAATTGCTGGGTGGAAGGCTATCGCATATGACTGGAGATTGTCACCTACTGATATTGTGAATAGGGGAATAGAAAAAGAGAATGGAAACATTTCTTACAATGAAGAATTAACAGAAGACCAAATCCCTTATATTATTAACCAATTACAGAAACTTGCAGATTCTTCTAAAAACGGCAAGGTAACAATAGTTGTTCATTCAAATGGTGGTTTAGTTGCAAAAGCCCTAGTTTTTAAATTAGAAGAAATGAAGAAAAACGGGGAATCTGACTTAGTTGATTATATAGATAACATAATATTTGTTGGCTCGCCTTTATTAGGGACGCCAGAAGCGATTCCTGCCCTTTTGCATGGGTATAATCAGGGTAAATTACTCAATCTACTTCTTAGTAGAAAGAATGCTCGAGATTTTGGGCAAAATCTCCCAGGTGCTTATAATTTATTGCCGTCTGAAAAATACATGGATGAAATTGATAATAATTTAATCACTTTAGATGAATCATTAGATAAGCTGAATAATTGGAAAGAATTGTATGGTCAGTCAGTGGATACTTTTGAAGAATTAGAGAAATTCTTGTCCGCGTCTGATGGAAACAGGATGCAACCTAATTATAATGATTTAGTAAATCCACTTATTCTCAATGAGACTCTTTTTGATAGGGCAAAATTATTCCATGATAATCTTGATGATTTGGTATTTCCAGAAACCATAAAAATACACCAAGTTTCTGGGTGGGGAATACCAACTACATACGATTTAAAATATAAATCCAAAAATGAATGCGATATTTTTTTGTTAGTATGTATAAAAAAGAAATTAGCACTTTCATCAGATGTTGGTTTGGTCTCTGGTGGAGATGGGACAGTTATTGCAGATACAGCATTGGCTGGTGATGGAATAGATTACTATTTGAATTTGGGTGAATACAATAAAGATAATAAATTTTCTTTAAAAAAAAGTCACGCTAATATATTTGATGTACCATTTTTATTTGATTTAGTTCACAATATTATAAAAGGAGATTCTAGTTTGCCCGAATATGTAACTACAACCCAGCCTTCCCCTGTAGATTTTACAGTAATAAAAATGCATTCACCTGTTGCCATAGACATATACAATGAAGATGGATTGCATACAGGAATGGTAGAGAATGATGACCCAGACCTTGAGTTTATAGAGGAGAATATTCCAAATAGTTCATACCTAGAAGTTGGAGATGAAAAGTATCTCATTGTACCAAGAGATGAAAATTATAGATTAGAGCTTACTGGTTTATCTGATGGTATTTTTACTTTAGAACAAGAATTAGTAGTAAATGATTTACCAGTTGATTCTGTGGTGTTTAGAGACATTTCTACTACCTCGTCTCTTCGTGGTGAAGTTGATATAAACGCTGACTCTTTAGCGACAAGTATCTCCCTAGACAAGGAAGGTGATGGAATATTTGAATCAGTTATTTACCCCTCGACAGGTGAAGAAGATGAAAATATTGGGTCTGGAAAACATTATTCTTCGGGAAGTATTCCACTTGTTATCAATAAAATTTCAGAAGCAAAAGTTGATATTCTCAATAATAAAGATGTTATTAACTCAAACATAAGGGAAATATCTTTAGAAAAAATTAAATATGATTTACCAGAGGATACAAAATCAAACAAAAATAAAGAAATTACCAAATCCGAACCCGATAATTATAACCCGAATATTTCTGCTTCTGCAGGGGATAGTGGTATAATTAGCAAGAGAACAGCCATATCAGGAATTGTTGCCTCGTTAATATTATTAATTGGTTTTAAATTAATTTTTAGAATAAAAATATGAATTATAGAAAAAAAATTTTGATTTCTCTGGGTGTGTTATTGATAATATTACTTTTATCGTATCTATATACACTTTATATAATAAATTGTAACCATTTAAACAATTATTCTTGCAGTACTTTATTTTTTGATGAATTAATCCCAATGTTTGTTTTAACTCCTCTTTTTATTTCAGCTTCGTTATTATTTGTTGTATTTTTTTCAGAACGAGTTTTTAAAATTTGGAAAAAGTTTGCTATTTTTGCAATCCCATTAATGCTGATAGGAATTTTGTTAATAAAAGTAACTCCCAATGAGTGCGATATGATGTTCTGTGTTGACCGCACCTTTATGATATATTTCTCAGGGATATTGTATTTGATTTTAAGTATTCTCGTAACATCTATTTCCGCTATTTATTTTAAAATCAAAAATAGATAAATCTTAGAGATATTAATTTAAAAAAATACCCCATGAAATCTTTCATTATTTGAAAGCTTCATGGGGGTAATTTCTTACTTGTGTTGTGTTCTTTTGCGTACGTTTCGGTTCGCTTTTTTGGAATTTGACGATTCACCACAATAGGATTGATAAAATCTCAAATTCCGGAAATTTGTTGACCTTGGGTCAGGTCTTTCGGTTGGAAGACCCTGGGTAGCATAATTTCTAGCCATAGTTTTAGATTTTTTAAAAAAATTAAGAACAAAATTTAGTTATCTCAAAATTACTATACACCCAAAAACGGAAAATGCAAAATATGGTATACTACAAATATGTTTAACAAACATTCATTTAAGGTCCTTTTAGCGTTTTGCGGGGTCATAATTTTTGGCCTTATAATGCTTGTTGTTATTGATTCATTTAAATAAGATTTTTACCAAGTCGAAGCTATCGCGTTGAGTTGGTAATTTTAATTGTTGACAAAGTAATTTTATTTGCTATTATCTAGAAGTAAGCCGTAGAAAGAAGGCATTTATAAGTCCTTCCCAGGTTTCCTTCTCCCCCTGCTAAAAGGGAGACCGAGAGGGGGTCAGACCCCTCCCAGCCCTCCCCTTGGTAAGGGGAGGAGGAATACTTAACGGCCTTAATAGGTCGATTTTTTTAATTTAGATAGATTACAGTTATTATGCCAATTACATTAGACAAAAAGAAAGAATTAGTGGCTTCTCTCGAGAAAGCGCTAAAGGGCGCGAATTCTGTTGTCTTCGTGAAATTTGGTAAATTGAAAGTTGCCGACGTGAATACACTTCGCCGAACTCTTCAAGCACAAGAAGTTGGTTACCAAGTAGCAAAGAAAACTCTACTTAAGCGCGCGCTTTCCACTCATGGGATAACAGGTGATTTACCTGAAATGGGAGGGCAAGTCGCAATCGCTTATAGTGCTGACCTACTAACTGGAGCTCGTGAGGTTTTTGGTTTCCAGAAGATTCACAAGGAGAATATTTCAATCGTAGGGGGAGTATTTGAAGGGAAGTATATGAATGCATCGGAGATGATGTCCATTGCAACAATTCCTCCGCTTCAAACTCTACGCGGAATGTTCGTCAATCTTATCAATTCACCAATACAAAGGTTTGCAAGTGTTCTAAACCAGATAGCAGAAGCTAAATAGCATTTCCTCCCCTCCTTACTAAGGAGGGGAATGAGAGGGGAGGTTCTTAATTAATTAGGAACCCCTCCCCAACCCTTGGTAAGGGGAGGGGAAACTCAAATCAATTAATAATTAATTTTAAAAACATATGGAAGAAACAAAAATGGAAGAGAAAGCAGAAGTCAAAAAAGAAGAAAAGACTAATGCTAAAACAACACCTGCCCGATCTGAAAATCATTCAGGCGGGGTTCCTGCAAAATTCAAGGACATAGTTTCAAAAATAGAAGAAATGTCAGTTCTTGATTTGCACGAACTTGTAAAAATATTAGAAGAAAAGTTTGGGGTCTCAGCAGCCACAGTCGCATCAGCTGGTCCTGCAGTCGTAGGGGAGGCAGTTGAGGAAAAAAGTGTTTTTACTGTTGAGCTTACAGTTGCAGGTGAACAGAAAATTGCCGTTATGAAAGTTGTCAAAGAAGTTCTTGCTCTTGGACTTAAAGAAGCAAAGGATTTAGTTGATGGCGCTCCTTCAGTACTTAAAGAAGGTATGAAAAAAGTTGAAGCAGAAGAATTTAAGAAGAAATTGGAAACAGCGGGTGGTAAGGTTACGTTGAGGTAAATAATTCACCCCTCCGCCTTTGGCACCTCCTTACAGGAGCAGTACACCTTTCACATTTTGATTACAAAACGTTCAAGGTCTTGCGCTTGGGTCCCTTGCCCAAGCTCACCCCTTAGCAGGGGAGGAAAACTCAAAAAAACACCCCTTGCCCCCACACCTATATTTAATTAAACAAAATATAGGTGTGGGGGCTTGCGGGGGTGTTTTTTAAGGTGTATATTGGTGGTATGGAAACTCTATCAAAACTTTTTGGTGGTCAGGCACGTGTCAGGATAATGCGTCTTTTTTTATTAAATAATAACAGTAATTTTGAAGTTGAAGAAGTTGTATCTCGTAGTCGTATAACAAAAACCAATGCCCGTAAAGAAATAAATGCTTTATCTGTTATAGATTTTATTAAGCAGAAAGTTATAACAAAAGAGGGTTATCGTGGCACAAAAAAGAAAGTTGTTGTTTGGTCATTAAACCCATCATTCCGATACCTTCAGTCCATAAGAGATATTCTTGTAGACCCAACTCTTTTACTTCAAGAGGACTTACCTCAGCGCTTCAAACAAGTAGGGAAAATTAAATTAATGGTAGTATCGGGAGTATTTATCGGCAATAGCAAGAGCCGAGCCGATGTTCTTATCGTCGGGGACAAACTCAAAAAGAACATTTTACAACAAGTCATTAAAGGACTAGAAGCCGAGATAGGGAAGGAGCTTGATTATGTGGTTTTTGATACTAATGAATTTAAATATCGTGTTGATATGTATGATAAATTGGTCTGTGACATCATAGACTTGCCACATGAGAAGCTTATAGACAACGGGCAGTTATCCACATATATTTCTAAAAAGTAGTAAAATTTGGTATAATGGTAAAGTACTTGAAAAGGTCGAATCTTTGTAAGTATCTTATTATTTTTTTGTAAATATATTTATTATATTATGATTTTATTACAATCTTGGGGCGAAGTTTTCAGTCAATCTTTGGTAGGTCTCTGGTATGGGTTTATAAGCTTTATCCCCAGTCTATTGGGCGCAATAATTATTTTTATTGTTGGTGTGTTGGTTGGTAAGGTTGTTGGTAAGGCAATTACACAATTGGTTGCTGTACTTAAAGTTGATAAACTTTTTGAAAGTGCAGGAGCAAATGATTTCGTAAATCGTACTGGTCTTAAATTGAGTGCTAGTCGATTCATTGGTGGACTTGTAAAGTGGTTCATCATTGTGGTCTTTCTAATGGCATCACTTGAGATTGTCGGTTTGACTCAAGTCAATGATTTCCTTCGTGAAGCAGTATTGTACTACTTACCAAAAGTAATTATTGCTGCTCTCGTTTTGGTCATTGCTTCTTTCCTTGCTGATGCAATGAAGAAGATTGTCAAAGCATCTGCACAAGCTGCAAATGTTCATTCAGCAAATATGCTCGGCTCTATCACTCGTTATGCTATCTGGGGCTTCGCATTTATTATTGCATTATCAGAGCTTGGTATTGCAACTGCATTCATGCAGATTCTATTCACAGGATTAATCGCAGCTCTTGCTATTGCACTCGGTCTTGCATTTGGTCTTGGTGGAAAAGAAGCAGCATCTCGCGCTATTGAAAATGTATCTCGCGATATGTCTAATGATGTGTCTTCAAGGATGTAAGTCTGTTTTCTAATTTGAAATCAAAGTATAAAAACAGCCTTACTTTGTAAGGCTGTTTTTATACTCTGATTATCCCCAAAAAATTTGACATTAATTTATCTTTAGTATAGAATAAACCCACGATGTTAATAAATACAAATCACCAAAATATGCGGTTAAAGTAAAACCAATTGGTTTTCCTTCGTCCGCTTAAAAGGCGGATTTTTATTTTGTAAGCGTCGATATGATATTTGAAAACTGAATGCTGTTCCAACTCACTGTTATCCTTTATTTTAGAGGGTCTTTTAATCGAGTTGGAAACAGAACGCAATAATTAAAAAGTTAATATTTAGAAGGAAGCGGTTCCGGACAATATTAATTAATCCCGTTAGAAGCAGGTCGCCCCGAGGTGACCGTAGCACTCGCATACTTGCGAGGGCGGCTTCTAACGGGATGGTTTTCATATTTCCTAATAGGAAATATAAGAGTATATGGCGGATGCCTAGACTAAAAAAGGCGATGAAAGACGTAGCATGGCGGCGATACGTTTCGGGGAGGTGCCTAGCAACCTTTGATCCGGAAATTTCTGAATGGGGAAACCCTTCTAAGTAATCCTTAGAAACTTTTGTGCTTGACACAAAAGAGCATACCCAGGGAAGTAAAACATTTCAGTACCTGGAGGAAAAGAGAAAAATATTTATTTTCTGAGTAGCGGCGAGCGAAAAGGAAAGAGCCCAAACCCCCACACCTACTTTGCCATTGTTTTTTGTTCTGCATTGATTGTATTATCAAAAATAATATTATTAATTAGAATATTAAAATAATGTTGATGTTGTTTTGAAAAAACAGAACGATGGTAAAGTAGGTGTGGGGGGGTTGTAAGATGACAATGTAGATTTATCTAGAGAAGTTACAAAATGTGTTGTTAGATTAATCTTCTGGAAAGAAGAGCCATAGACGGTGATAGCCCGGTGGTTGAAAATTTCACATCTTCTTGATTGTCATTCTTGAGTAACTCAAGACACGAATAGCTTGAGCGAATCCACCAGAACTAACTGGTAAGGCTAAATACTTTTTTAGATCGATAGTGAACTAGTACCGTGAGGGAAAGGTGAAAAGAACCCCGATAAGGGGAGTGAAATAGACCTGAAACCATATACTTACAAGGAGTCGGAGCGGGCAGAACAAAATTTTTGAAAGGAATTTTTTTCGAAAATTTTGTTCTGTCCGTCACGGCGTGCCTATTGAAGAATGAGCCAACGAGTTTATCTATGCTGCAGGCTAAGCTGTTAGAACAGTGGAGCCTTAGGGAAACCGAGTGTTAATAGCGCGAAATAAATGTAGTCTAGATAAGACCCGAAGCCAGGTGAGCTTGCCATGAGCAGGATGAAGTTTGTCGAAAGGCAGATGGAGGTCCGAACCGGTGACCCGTGCAATAGTCTCGGATGACTTGTGGTAAGGAGTGAAAAACTAATCGAACCTGGTAATAGCTGGTTCTCTCCGAAATAGCTTTAGGGCTAGCGTCGTGTGTTCCTCTTAGGGGTAGAGCACTGGAAGGTTTCGACAGGGAGTAATCTCGCGAATTCTATCAAACTCCGAATACTAAGAGTAAACCCCCACACCTACTTTGCCATTGTTTTTTGTTCTGTATTGATTGTATTATTAAAAATAATATTATTAATTAGAATATTAAAATAATGTTAATGTTGTTTTGAAAAAACAGAACGATGGTAAAGTAGGTGTGGGGGTAAAAAACACGGCAGTTAGGCTATGGGGGCGAAGCTCCATCAGCCAAAAGGGAAACAGCCCAGATCTCTAATTAAGGTCCCTAAATTTATGTTAAGTGCAAATCAAGGAGGTGAAATTTCTCTGACAATGAGGATGTTGGCTTAGAAGCAGCCATCATTTAAAGAAAGCGTAACAGCTCACTCATCCAGAGATTTCGCACCGAAAATAATCGGGGCTAAACATAATACCGAAATTGAGGGCTTCCATTTTTTTAAAATTGGGAGCGGTAGGAGAGTTTTCCACTCAGCGTCGAAGCCAAAGGGGTGACCCATGGTGGAGCGTGTGGAAGTAAGAATGTTGGCACAAGTAACCGCAAGGAAGGTGAGATCCCTTCCCGCCGAAAGATTAAGGTTTCCTGGGCAATGGTAATCACCCCAGGGTTAGTCGGTCCTAAGGAAATGGCGATAGCCGCATCCGATGGGCACAGGGTTAATATTCCCTGACTTCTATTTTATTCGATGATAGGACGGAGTGTAGTATATAAAGCTCATTATTGGATTTGAGTATGTTAGTGAGGGTTTCTTCCAGGAAAATCCGGAAGATGCACGTAAAAGTGGCACCCAAGCGAGGCATAAATGTTTCGATTCGTCGAGGCAGATTTTATAAAGCACGCTTCCAAGAAAAGTATCTAAGGTTAATGAAATAGAATCCGTACCGTAAACCGACACAGGTAATCAGGTCGAGTAGACCAAGGCGAACGAGTGAGAGGTCTTCAAGGAACTCGGCAAACAAGCAGCCGTAACTTTGGAATAAGGCTTGCCCTAGGCATCACATTGCATGTGATGCAATTAATAATTATGAATTAGGAATTAAGAATTGAATGCATTTTGTATTTCATTATTAATTTTTAATTATTAATTCTTAATTAACATCGCGCGTAGCGTGATGCCCGGGGCCGCAGCGAAAGTATCTCTGGCAACTGTTTATCAAAAACACAGCTCCCTGCGAACTCGTAAGAGGATGTATAGGGGGTGATGCCTGACCAATGCCAGAAGGTCAAATATCGGTGGTCTATGTCGCAAGATGTAGGCTGGCTGATATAAGCCCTGGTGAATGTCGGCCGTAACTATAACGGTCCTAAGGTAGCGAAGTACCTTGTCGGGTAAGTATCGGAACTTGCCCCTTTCAGTTGTAAAACTGATCGATAATTTGCTGTATCGGTGAAACCTAAGTTTAATGAAAATTAAATATGGCAATACCGAGGGAACCCCATAATTTACGGGGACACCGTAGAGACTACACGCAAACATCCTTAATAATTTATTAAGGATGAAGATATAGTCCATTCCTTTAGAAATAAAGGGTTCACACTAATTTTTATAAATAAATTGGTGTTGAGTAATGAAGTTCCGACGCGCACGAATGGCATAATGACTGGAGAGCTGTCTCGAAGACCTGCTCGGTGAAAATACAATACCGGTGAAGATGCCGGTTACCTGCAGATAGACGAAAAGACCCTAGAAGCTTTACTGCAGCTTGATATTGAGTATATGGTTATTCTGCGTAGCATAGATGGGAGAGGTTTGATGGTCACGATCTCGGTTGTGATTTACTCGACAGTGAAATACCATTCTTTGTGACGATATATTCTAATCTCTACGGCAAAAACGTAGAGAGACAGTATCTGGTGGGTAGTTTTACTGGGGCGGTATCCTCGAGAATTTAAACAGAATAAATTTCTATTTGAATTCTCGAACTATGCCGCCTCGAGAGGTCTAATCCACCTCGAAAAAAATAAAACAAGGGGACATCATCGTGTAAACGATGATAGAAAATCAGCTGTATGCTGAAACATCCGCATGTATCTTTAAGTACTAATTTATTATAAAATATAAATAGTAAAAATCTTAAAGTGAGATGTAAAAATCGGCGGACAATCAGCAGGAAAGATTTATTGGGTTTCCAAAGAAGGAGAAATGTTCTTTGAATTTAATTCAAGACCAAGGAGAAAAAGTAGGCTACCACTTAGGTAGATACTCATTGTGTGTAAGCATAATGACAGAGTCCGTATAATCAGGACAACTTAACGATTGTAGAGGAATACATAGACGTATGTTGAACAATACTTTTGGCTGGTTGAATCTTGTTGAGTCAACTACATGGACTGTAAAAAGTTAAATCTCATCTAAGGTTTTGAAAATTTTGAGAAGAGAAAGTATAACAATATTTTTTCTTCTCCTTCTTTGGGAATCTGATAAAAATCCTCAGAGACTATACGCTGGCTCTCAACTAAAGTTGAGATGATGATATAGTCCGATCTTCATGGCGACATGAAGTTCTAATTTAAAATTAGAAAACCTAATATGAAAACAAAACAAAGTAAAACGATTAGTGAAAAGCTTACGGATGAACAAAAAGAAATTCTTGTAGGAATTATTTTAGGAGATGGCCATTTGGAAACACAAAACAATGGCAGAACATATCGCCTTAAAGTTGAGCACTCAATCAAACAGAAAGAATATGTTGATTATTTGTATCAAATTTTTAAGGAATTCACGATATCAGCTCCAAAAGAAAGAACAAGAATATCACTTGGAAAAGAATTAAAATCTTATGGTTTTATGACAATTTCAAGCGATATATTTAGATTTTATGGACAACAATTTTATCATAATGGTAAAAAAGTAATGCCTAAAATTATTTTTAAGTTGTTTAGTCAAAAAAGTTTAGCAATGTGGTTTATGGATGATGGGTCATATAAATCTGTCCACCATAAAACATATATAATTCATTCGAATTGCTACACAAAAGATGAGCTTGAGTTAATTAAAGATGTTTTTGAAAAAAAGTTTGGAATTAAAGTCGGAATACATAAACAATATTCACAATGGAGACTGTATGTGTATAGCGAATCGGCACAATTATTTAAAAATATAATTGAGCCATATATACTTCCAAGTTTAAAATATAAATTGGGTTAACATAAATGCCTAAAGAGTAACGGAGGAGTTTATTAAGGTTAGCTAGGCGCGAATGGAAATCGTGCCGATAGTGTAATGGCACAAGCTAGCTTAACTGTAAGAGGTACATCTCGAGCAGATACGAAAGTAGAACATAGTGAACCGACATTTCGCATTAGATGCGGATGAAGATTAACGGATAAAAGCTACTCTAGGGATAACAGGCTAGTTCCGCCTAAGAGTTCATATCGACGGCGGAGTTCGGCACCTTAACATATTATCGGGGTGCCATATTAGAAATAATATTAGCGTTTTTTCTTTACGTTTGATAGGTGTAAAGAGAAAAATAAAATAATTGGCCATATGCTGGAACCCTTATTCGTAATTGATAAGGTAATCAGCAGGAAAGGCTTGTTAAAATTTTTAACAAGAATCCTCAGAGACTAGACGCCAATCTCCTAACCATTATTATTGATTAATGGAAGGATGAAGATATAGTCCGATCCCGCCAGTGATGGCGGTGTTATTAGCAATTAAAATATTTTGTTGATAGCTACGTTTACGATGTCGGCTCACCTTATCCTGGTGGTGGAGAAGCTACCAAGGGTTTAGCTGTTCGCTAATTAAAAAGGTACGCGAGCTGGGTTCAAACCGTCGTGAGACAGGTTGGTCTCCTATCTACTGCAGGCGTTGATTCTTGAGAAGATTTGTTCCTAGTAGACCCGAGAGGGTTTCTGCTACTTCACAAAGAAATTTGTGATGACAATTTGGCTAATAACGGTGAAGTCTTAAATTATTTTTTGTCCACTTATACATACACAAATGTGCGGTCCTGCCGTTGTGTTGAGAATTTACTTGAGGACCAGAAAATGATAAGATAATACCGTGGGAAGTCGATCTAATTTATCTTGATGCAAAGATTTGCATAGGGTTTTAGGTTTGACCCCGTAACGACTAATCCGTAAGGAGAGACTTATATATGAGGAATCATTTCTTAGAAAATGACTGCATATATCTGTAATATGCCAACCCTTCGTTCTGAATTTTTCAGAAAAAGGTGAAGATATAGTCTGCGCTCCTAGAAATAGGGGAATAGTGAAAACTAAAATAATTTAGTTTTTATGAAGTGACGAGAGGACCGGAATGAACTGACCTCTGGTGTACGGGCTCTACTGCCAAGTGGACTGCCCGGTAGCTATGTCGGGAATGGATAACCTCTGAAAGCATCTAAGAGGGAAGCCAGCTTCAAGATGAGGAATCGTTTGAGAAACCTGAGAGATGATCAGGTTGATAGGCGCTAGGTGTAAGCACAGCAATGTGTTCAGCCGAGGCGTACTAATCGTTCGATTCCTATTAGGAAATTTGGAAATCATATTATTGCGTTCACAGCATTCAGTTTTCAGGTATTATATCTGTCATTACCAAGAGGGTAATGTAGTAAAATTTGAAAATAAAATAGTTGAATTTTTTGTGTTGGTGGTTCAACACGGGGGTCACACCTGTTCTCATTCCGAACACAGAAGTTAAGTCTCGTTGCGCCGATGATACTCTATAAACGGGGAAAGTAGGTTGCCGCCAGCACAAAGAATTTAACTCAAAAAACTTTCGCTCCACATTGGGGCAGATTTTTGGTATAATAGAAAGATATATGACATGGGCATCAAGTAGACAATTTAAATACCTCTCTATTTTTCTCTTAGTAGTTGGACTTATTGTTTTTGCTTTTATATATCCTTTGATTTTTAAGAAACCCACATGCACAGATAGCAAGCAAAATGGCGCAGAGACGGGGGTGGATTGTGGTGGGGCATGTTTACGTATGTGTTTAGCGGAAGTGTCAGACCCTGTTGTCCTTTGGAGTCGGGCTTTCCCAGTTGTGGGTAGCAATTACAATCTCATTGCTTTTATTGAAAATAGAAATAAAAATTCGGGTGTATATTCAGCTCCATATGAATTTAGAGTTTATGATGTTAATAATAAATTATTGGGTCGTAGGCAAGGAAGCACTTTTATTCCACCAAATCAGCAATTTGCTGTATTTGAATCTCGTTTTGATGCGGGGGAAAGCGAACTCAAGAGTATTACGTTTGAATTTTTACCACCACTTGTTTGGATTAAAAAATCTCCAACATTACAAACCCTTCCAATCAATGTAAGTAATATTGTTTTTGATGATAATAAAGATACCCCCAATTTATCTGCTATTATTAGCAACGCATCGATTTATGATTTACCAGAATTTGACGTAATTGCAATTCTTTATGATGCAGAGCATAACGCTATTAATGCATCTAAAACTTACAAAGATAAACTTCTAAGTGGCGATAATTTACCAGTTGTCTTTACTTGGCCAGAAATACTTTCATCTATTCCTGTTATTAAAGATGTCTTAATTCAGATTAATCCCTTTTCTGTTTCTTTTTAAATAATTTTTAATATAGTAAGCATATGATTTCACCAAAAATAGAGGCAGGTAAGATTTCTAGTGGGATTGATTGGTTATTAATCCTATTTATAATTCCTGTTCTTGGGGCTGGTTTGGTAACGATGAAATCTTTTACCGGAGAAACTTCATTTTTTAATCACCAATTAATATGGATAGGGATTTCCTTTGTGTTTCTTTTTTCATTTTCTTTTATTGATTTTAGATTTTTAAAAAGAACAGATGTCCTAGTCGTTCTTTTTTTAATTTTTTCAGGATTACTTTTACTTTTGTTTTTTCTAGGACATACCTCCAATGGGGCCCAAAGTTGGTTTTCTTTTGGAGGGTTTTCTTTTCAACCCTCGGATACAATAAAACTTATTGTTATACTAATGCTGGCAAAATATTTTTCTCGGCGACACATAGAAATACGTAATTTCAAACACATTTTTATTTCAGGTATTTATGCTCTCATTCCATTTCTTCTTGTCTTTCTACAACCAGATTTTGGGTCAGCAATAATTATCTTTTTTATATGGTTTGGGATGACACTTGTCTCTGGTATTTCAAAGCGACACCTACTTATAGTTATTGGTGTTGTGGTAATCTCCCTTGTTTTTCTTTGGGGTTTCGTATTCCAACCTTATCAAAAAGCTCGTGTTATAAATTTTATCCAACCACTTTCCAATATTCATGGTTCAGGATACAACGTTTATCAATCGACGATTGCGGTTGGAAGTGGGCAAATATTTGGGAAGGGAGTTGGTTTTGGAACACAATCAAGATTAAAATTCTTACCCGAATATCAAACAGATTTTATTTTCGCAGCTTTTTCTGAAGAATGGGGTTTTGTTGGAATTATAATTCTTTTTGTTTTATTTGGGCTTATAATTTGGCGTATATTACACATAGCCTTACTTGGGACTACAAATTTTGAGATACTCTTTGGTCTAGGTCTCGCAATTTATTTTATGACTCACTTTATCATAAACATTGGAATGAACCTTGGTATTATGCCAGTTACCGGTATCACACTGCCATTTATGAGTTATGGAGGGTCTCATTTACTAACTGAATTTATTGGTCTAGGTATTTTAATGGGAATGAGTCGTTATGGTCGTGTAGCTCACAGAGATGATATGCATAATGAATTTTTGGGAATATAATTATTAGTGAATAGTGAATAGTGAATAGAGTGAAGAGAATAGTGGAATAAAAATATAAATACAAAATGCAAACACAAATAATAGATGGGAGAAAAATTAAAGATGAAATATTAGAAGAAGTAAAAGAAGGTGTTTTATCTCTACCTTTCATACCTATTTTTTGTGATATCTTAGTTGGAGATAATACAGTTTCAGCCTCCTATGTTAGAATTAAGACGAAATTTGCGGAATTAGTAGGGATTAAATTTCGTACGGCCGAGTTTAAAGATTCTGTATTAACAGAAGAATTAGTAGAGGAAATAGAAAATTTAAACAGAGTTCCACATATGTGTGGAGTCATAATCCAGTTACCACTACCGGACCATATAGACAAGAGAAAAGTTCTTGATGCTATCTTCCCATCTCTTGATGTTGATTGTTTGGGCTCTATAAATAGTGAAAATTTTTATAATAATGAAGGTGAAATAGGTTATCCGACAGCTCTTGCTTGCGTAAAAATTCTTGATATTCTGAATATTGATTTATCAAAAAAGAAAATATTAATTTTAGGGCAAGGAAGTTTGGTTGGTCTACCAGTAACTCATTTACTTAGAGAGAGAGGACTCGAAGTTAATACTGTTAATACTAAAACTGAAAACACAGAAGCTTTGATTAAAAATGCGGATGTGATAATTTCTGCTATTGGAAAGGGAAAATTTATAAAAGGGGATATGGTTAAAAAAGATGTTATAATTATTGATGCTGGTACTTCTGAAGACAATGGTGCTGTAGTGGGGGATGTTGATTTAGAGTCCGTAATGAATATTGCATCTTTTGTCTCACCGACTCCGGGTGGAGTAGGTCCAGTCACAGTGGCGATACTTTTAAAAAATGTATTACAAGTAGCGAAGAATAAAAAATAAAGGCATAACGATTTAATGCGGTCGCGGAAAGTCGTTATGGAGATAAATAATATGAATAATGAAATATTTTTTAGTTTATATAGTTTAGCGCATCAATCTGTCTTTCTTGATTGGCTTTTGATATTTACGGCAAATGGTTTTGGATATATGATGGTCTTTCTTGCATTTATATATTTGATTTTTCATACTGATGGAGTTTTTAATTATCGTACACCATTTTTACAATTTAAGAATAAATTTAAAGAAGTAGCACTTATATTTTCTGCGAGTATATCAGCTTGGATTATCGCAACTATTATTAAATTGTTTATCTTATCACCCCGACCGTTTATTCTTTTTGAAAATATTAAACCACTATTTTTACATGGGGGAATGGATTCCTTCCCATCTGGTCACGCGATGTTTTTTGGTGCACTTGCGGTATCACTTTATTTTGTTCATAAAAGAATGGAGTATTTGTATATTGTTGTTGCATTACTCATCGGGTTAGCTCGTGTAGCTTCTGGCGTTCACTTTCCTATAGACATCTTAGTTGGCTATATTTTAGGTGCGATTATAGCTATAATTTTCAATCTTATTTTTAAGAGAAAATAGTTTTCCCCACATGTCAGACATATGGGGAATATGATATAATTTATATATGGCTAAAAGAAAAATACCATTTGCTAGAGGTGGATATTATCATATATATAATAGAGGAAATAGTAAACAGAAAATATTTTTAGATAAATCTGATTATAAACATTTCGTTAAGTTACTTTATATATGTAATACAAAAAATAATTTTAAATTTAGAGATAATATTGTAGATATTAAGATTGATGCTTTTGAATTTGAAAGGGGAAAGCTAATAGTTTCTATTGGAGCTTGGGTCCTAATGCCTAATCATTTTCATATTTATTTAATGATAAATTCCCACATGTCTGACATGTGGGAAAAAAAGGGGAGAAATGCTATTTCCGAATTTATGAGGAAGTTACAAACCGCATATGTAAAATATTTTAATGCTAAATATAATAGAACTGGAGGTTTGTTTGAGGGGGCATTCAAATCTGTGTATATAGAAAATGACAACCAAGCTAAATATCTTTTTTCTTATATTCATTTGAATCCAGTAAAACTTATACAGAAAGATTGGAAAGAAGTTGGAATTAAGGATGAAAATAAAACTCTAGAATTTTTGGGCGAATATAAATGGAGCAGTTATTTGGATTTCAGTGGTGTTAATCGTTTAGAAAATAAGATTTTAAATTTAGAAGATTTCCCTGATTATTTTTCTAATAATAAAAATTTTGATAAGGAAATCCTAGAATGGCTTGAATATAAAGAGTAATTTTCTCACATGTCAGACATGTGGAAAAAACAAAACCCCGCAATGCGCGCGGGGTTGTTTTTTATTTTTAGTCTCATTTTTTCATTTTCAGAAGGGTTTGTCCATTGGAAATTTTTTTAACTTCTTCCAACCTTGTTCGATAAGTATCCTAAGTCGGATATCCTCTTTTATGACGTTTACCCCATCAGGAGTTTCATCTTCTACTTGTTTGATGAGTTCCGTATAGGTATAGTTTTCTGAAACGCTAGTATAAGTTCCATTCTTTGCATCAACGTCTGTTGAGCTAAGAATTATTAACTCACGTATACAAATCTCTTTTGCAACTTTTTTTGATTTCTCATTAGAAAAAATACTAGCGACAGCTTTTTCAAGATTATCATTTTTCATGGGGTTCCTTTCCTTTAATTTTTTTTTATTCTATAATATTTATTCAAGCTTGTCAACATAGTATAGTTTGATTGCTTTTTATGTCAAAAAGCTATAAAATATCTCTATTATGTGGAAAACAAGAATTGCAACATTGTTAATACTCTTATTAGGAATCGGGCTCGGTTTTTTTGTTTATAAGTCTGAAGTTCGTCATAGAAATTTAGCTAAAGATGCTAAAATTACCGGTCTTGCCAAATATCCATTCAAGTTGGGTTTAGATCTTTCCGGTGGTACTCATTTGGTTTATAAAGCAGATGTTTCTCTGATAGATTCTACAGAATTGAAAAATTCTATGGACGCACTTCGCGATGTCATAGAGAGACGTGTCAATGTCTTCGGTGTTTCAGAACCAATTGTTCAAGTTCAAAATGGTGGTTTTTCAAATGCGGGCGAAGAACGTTTGATTGTTGACCTTCCCGGAGTTACGGATGTTAGTAAGGCAATAGAAATGATTGGGCAAACCCCAATGCTAGATTTTCGCACTGAGAATCCAATTACAGATGCTCCTCAGGAAGTAACAGTAGATAAAGATGGAAAAGTTGTTCTTGATATGTATGCATCTAAATATATTAAAACTGATCTTACTGGTCGTTTCTTGGATAAAGCAATTCTTGAATTTAATCAGACCACGGGTGAACCAGTAGTCTCGTTGCAATTTGATGCAGAAGGTTCTCTTTTATTTGAGAAAATAACAAAAGAAAATGTCGGCAAAAGTGTGGCAATATTCCTTGATGGAACGCCAATTTCAATACCAACAGTAAATGAAACAATTACTGGTGGTAGAGCTCAAATATCAGGTAATTTTACTCCAACAGAAGCAAAGACACTAGTTGGCCGTTTGAATTCGGGAGCCCTTCCTGTGCCAATAAGTCTTGTTTCCACTCAGACAATTGGCCCTTCTCTTGGGGTCCTTGCGACAAGTGCTGGAGTCAAAGCAGCCCTTATTGGATTTTTGGCTATTGCACTCTTCCTTATGATTTGGTACAGATTGCCTGGAATGATTGCAGTTTTAGCTCTCTCAATGTATGTCATAATAATGCTCTCAATATTTAAATTAGTTCCTGTTATCCTTACCGCAGCTGGTATTGCTGGGTTTATTATTTCCATAGGAATTGCTGTGGATGCGAATGTTCTTATTTTTGAACGTATAAAAGAAGAGCTTCGTAATGGTGATGGTATTTTAGATTCAATTCATCATGGCTTTAAGAGAGCATGGCTTTCTGTTCGCGACTCAAACATTTCCAGTATGATTACAGCTATCATTTTATTCTGGTTTGGAACTTCTCTTATTAAAGGATTTGCGCTTGTCTTTCTAATCGGCGTACTTATATCTATGATCTCAGCAATATCAATAACAAGAATATTCCTTTATTCTCTAAATATTAAAAAGAAAAATAAATTAACTGGTTTTCTATTTGGGTCGGGATTTAGCAATGCCTCAACTGTAACTGCTACTGCAGTCCAAAAATAATATGTTTATAATTAAACACAAAAAAATATTCGTTACGATTTCAGCTGTTCTTGTTTCTTTATCTATTCTATCTATAATTTTTTTCGGCTTGAATTTCGGTATTGATTTCAAAGGAGGTTCTCTTCTTGAGGTAGAATATACAACTTCTAGACCAGAACAAAAAATTATAGAAGATACAATAAAACCTCTTTCTATAGGAGAAATATTAGTTCAACCTATGGGAGAAAAGGGTTACAGTATCAAAACTCGAGATATAAATGAACTAGAGCGTTCGTCTGTCATGAAAGCGCTAGGAAGTGATGTTACAGAAAAAAGTTTTACTTCTATCGGCCCTTCTGTTGGAGCTGAACTTGTCCGCAAATCTATTATTTCTTTTATTCTAGTAGCGCTTGGAATTATATTCTGGATAGCTTTTTCTTTTCGTAAAGTTTCAAAACCAGTTTCTTCTTGGAAATATGGTTTAATAGCAATAGTGTCATTGATTCACGATGTTACTATTTCAGCTGGGGTATTTGCGTTTTTAGGTCATTTAATTGGAGCTGAAGTTGATACTCTTTTTGTGGTTGCTGTGATGACAATATTGGGTCTTTCTGTTTCAGATACTATAGTTGTATTTGATCGTATTCGTGAAAATATTCGTGTTGGTCATTTTAAAACATTTGAAGAAACTGTCGGGCGAAGTATTAGCCAAGTTTATATTAGGTCAATCGCAACAGCATCAACTGTTATTATTGCACTTCTCGCTTTGGTATTTTTTGGACCAGTAAGTACAAGAGTTTTCGCTATTATGCTTACAGCCGGAATGTTCTTCGGTACATATTCCTCCATCTTTTTAGCAAGTCCATTGCTTGTAATATTTAATAACCTTCAAAAGAAGAAGGCAAAGAATTAGGTTTCAGTATGCTATAATGGATATTGTATCTAAAGTCGTTTTTATTTATTATTTACGCAGAAAATAAAATTTTATTCGCGCTTTACCCTAAAGGGCTCCGACGCGACTCATAAAATTTCATTTTCTGCTCCAATTATATATGTATATAATATTAGGAATTGTTGTCGCGTTTATTTTGTTTTTGGTTTTCAAGTATAATGGTTTTATTACACTCCGTACTAGGACCCAAGAAGCATGGGCAGATATTGATGTTCAACTCAAGCGTCGTTATGACCTTATCCCTAATCTTGTGAATACGGTGAAAGGGTATACTACACACGAAGCAGGGACATTTGAAAAGGTTACAGAAGCTCGTGCTCGGGCTATGCAGGCGAGTACTACAGCAGAAAAAGGTGTTGCAGAAAATATGCTCTCCGATACTCTTAAATCTCTTTTTGCAGTGTCAGAAGCATATCCTGATTTAAAGGCGAATACAAATTTTCTTCAGCTTCAAAGTGAACTCTCAGATACAGAAAACAAGATTCAAGCATCTCGTAGATTTTACAATGGAAATATTCGCGACTTGAATACTGCTATTGACCAGTTCCCAGGGAATGTCATCGCCTCTATGTTTAAATTCGCTAAGATGGATTTCTTTGAATTAGAGCAAGATAGTGCCGAAAAAGAACCAGTTGCGGTTAAGTTTTAAAATGGCAACACTTTATACACATCAAGGACAAAATGTTCGCAAGACATGGATGCTCATGAGCATCTTTTTAATCGTTGTGATTGGGCTTGGTTTTGTTTTTGCCCGAATGTATAATAATCCAACTATTTTATATTTCTTTGTTATTTTTAGTGTGGGAATGAATATAATAGGATATTGGTTTTCTGATAAGATTGCACTTTCTATGGCTGGGGCACACCCAGCAATTCGAGAACAATATTTTGATTTCTATACGATAGTTGAAAATTTAGCCATTACTGCTGGGCTTCCAATGCCAAAAATTTATGTCATAGTTGACCCATCACCAAATGCTTTTGCGACAGGCCGTGACAAGAATCATGCTGTGGTGGCAGTGACGACAGGCTTACTCTCTATTATGAATAAAACAGAGCTTGAGGGGGTTGTTGCTCATGAGATGAGCCATATTGGTAATCGTGATATGCTTGTATCTACGGTAGCGGTGGTCCTTGTGGGTTTTGTTGCTATTGTTTCAGATATGATGATTCGCATGACGATATTTGGTGGTCGTCGTAATGACAGAGAGGGTGGTGGAATTTTCATGATTGTGGGAATTGTTCTCGCAATTCTTGCGCCTATTACTGCGACACTTATTCAGTTTGCTATTTCACGTAAGCGCGAATTTTTAGCAGACGCATCAGGCTCGCTTCTTACTCGCTATCCCGAAGGGCTCGCTTCTGCGCTAGAGAAGATTAGTAAATATGGCAGACCAATGAAAAAACAATCAAATGCTATAGCACATCTTTATATTGCAAATCCAACAGGTTCTGGTCAATTTTCAAAGAAAGTTGGTAATTTATTCTCCACACATCCTCCTGTTGAAGAAAGAATAAAACGGCTAAGGGGAAGTTTGAATTAATTAAATGGAGGGTTCGCATAGTGGTCTATTGCGCACGCTTGGAAAGCGTGTAAGGTGTTACAACCTTCGAGGGTTCAAATCCCTCACCCTCCGCAAATACAAAACCCCTTTTGGGGCTGTTTTGTATTTGCGGAGGGTAGCACGACAACTGCTTGTCGTGCGTGGGGATTTGAACGACGGAGCATCATTTTCTTAGCAGAGAAAATGAGCGAGTCGGTGGCTAGACCATAATTTTTCGACGGAAAAATTATGAGTCGAGGCCAAAACATGTACTCATGGTCCCTCACCCTCCGCAAATTAAAAAACTCAACGTATGTTTAAATATAGTTGAGTTTAGTGTGCGAAAATCTTTTTAGTTGTAATGTAGCTTATAATAGACAATATAATTGTCAGAATTATCTGAGAAAAAATATATTGTATATGGCAATAATCTACGAATACATACATGAACCCAGTATTTGTTACAAAGAATAAAACAGATATTACTAAATACAAAAATATTTGTCTTTTTATTTTTTTAGTATCTCTGTTTTTAAATGCCCAGAACTTCTGCATAATAAAACCAATAGTATAGCTTAGAGCACATGCAGTCATTGATGATAATAAATACCAAAGTCCTACATATTCTGTAAGAATATAAAGAGTTGCATATCCTAATATAACTCCTATTCCTCCACTAATACAGAATCGCACAATTTCTAAAAAACGTTGTTTTTTCAAAATAGCCTCCTTTTTCTTAAAACTATCAGAAATAACCCTTAAAAGCAAATAATTATTATAATACTTTTATTTTTTAAAATACTGGTTCCAGCAGTGACTTATACCCTCCGCAACAAGACGAAATCGTGGATTATGTTTTAAAATTAATAAGTGTTATAATTAAATTATGGGAGACACAAAAAACAACAAGTTTATATTTATTAGTTCGGCGATTATCATATTTTCTTTGTTAGTTTCTGCGGCGTTTTTTATTTCGGCTAAGGATTTCTCAAAACAAGGGTCTTATGTAGAAGTAAAAGGCCTTTCAGAGAAAATCGTTAAGGCGGACACAGCCATCTGGTCTATGAGTTTTGAGGTAAAATCTAATAATATAGATACTCTTTATTCTGATATAGAAAAAAATATTACAACGATTAAAACATTCCTCACAGAAAAAGGTTTTGATAATTCAGAAATAAATGTTGCTCCGGTGAATATTTATCAAGAGACATACAAAGATGCATCCTTCAGATATAATTCAATGAATCAAGTGTCGGTATATACGAAAAAAGTTGACCTTGCAAAATCAACATCAAATGAAACATTGCTTTTGGTAAAAAGGGGAGTAGTTTTAAATCAAAACAATATCTCATTTGAATTTTCAGATTTAAATAGTATCAAACCTGAAATGCTTGCTGAAGCAATAAAAAACGCACGAGACACAGCTTCACAATTTGCAAATAATTCAGGTTCATTGGTAGGAAGTGTTACTCGTGGTAATCAAGGAGTTTTTGATATAACAGACAAAGACCCCGGATCTCCCGAATATAAGAAAATTCGCCTTGTATCAACTCTCCGATTTTTGTTAAAATAGAATTATGAATCTAAAAGATAAAGTTGTCATAATAACTGGTGGGTCAAAAGGGTTTGGGAAAACATTGGCTGAGCTTTTTGTTAAGGAGGGGTTAAAGGTTATTATAAGTTCTAATAATGATGTTGAAATACAAAATATCGCAAAAGAAATAGGGGCGTTTGGTTTTTACGCTGATGTAACAAAAGAGGAAGAATTAACTTCTCTTTTAAATGAGACAATTAAAAAATTTGGTAGAGTTGATATTTGGATAAATAATGCTGGTATTTGGTTGCCACACAAACCAATTGAAGAAACAGATTGGAAAAGAGCGCACGATTTAATTGAAGTTAATTTGTTTGGCACAGTGTATGGATCTAAAGTTGCTCTCATTCAAATGCGGAAACAAGGTTTTGGTTTAATTATAAATATTCTTTCAACAAGTGCCTTGGATGGTAAAGTAAATGAAACAGCATATTGTGCGAGTAAATTTGCTGCAATGGGATTTACAAAATCCCTTAAAAAAGAAGTAGATGGAAAAGATATTAAAATAATGGCAATTTATCCAGGGGGCATGCAAACTAATTTATTTGACGAGAAAAAACCAGAAAATTATGGAGAATTTATGAGTTCAAATTATGTAGCCGAAAAGGTTATAAATAATTTAAAACTAGAAAATCCTGAAGAAGAGTTAGTTATTCAGAGACCTTAAGTTAAAATACATCTAGAATTAATATTAGAAGATAAATTATAATTAAGAATGAAAAGATAATAACACTGCCGAAGAGTTTTTCTTCGGCGTGTTTTCTTTCATTGAAGAAATCGGTGATAAAAGTGAAGCGGGCAATTAATTTCTTGAACCAATTTTGGTTATGAAGATATTGGACGAAGTTAAGGCTACTTGCGCGGAAAGAAGAGACAAGGGATTCGCCACGTTTTTTAATTAACCAGTAAACGAGAACGATAATTGTAACGGCGACTAATATTAAAGTCAAACCGCTTGTCCATTTTTTGAAAATGGAAACAACCAAAGAGCCAGAGAAATAACCAAGAAAAACATTCAATATTGCCCAACCTATTCCACTTAAAACATTCCAAAAAATAAATGGTTTTGGTTTCATTTTTGACAAACCGGCAATAAAGGGAATAATTGCCCTAATTGGTCCGAAGAAACGACCCAAAAAAATACTTTTGTTGCCATACCTCCTAAAGAATTTTTCTCCATGGTCAAGGATTTTTTGATTGATTATTTTTTTATTTTTTATAAAATTACCACCCCATCGCCCAAGTGAATAACTGAAAAAATCACCAACAATTCCGCCGATAGTGGCAAAGAATATTATATCCCAAGCATTTAAATAATCTTGAGAAGCCAAAAATCCACCAATTGAAATGAGGGTTGCTCCCGGAATGAACACACCAATAAATGGAGCGGATTCAACAAAGGCCAAGGTAAAAAACAACCAATTGCCGAGCCACGCGAATTGAGTCAAGAGATTTAAAAGTAAGGTAATATCAGGCATAAAAGTAAATTATACCATTATTGGGTGGTTTCTTTTAATATGTTAGAATAATAAAATAATGCTATAATACCCTTATGAAAAAAGGAAGTATTGGCGTATTTGATTCGGGGGTTGGGGGGTTGTGGATATTGAAGCACTTGCAGGAAGAACTGCCGGGATATAATTATGTATTTTTCGGAGATCAGGGGCATGTGCCATATGGAGGAAGAACTATGGAAGAGATAAGGTTATTTTCAGAAGGGATAACTAAATTTTTAATTAGCAAAGGTTGTAATGTGATTGTTATTGCTTGTAATACGGCTTCTGCAACTTCTCTAAAATATCTTCGAGAAAAGTTTCCAAAAGTAATTTTTGTCGGAATGGAACCAGCTATTAAACCTGCAGTAGAGGTAACTCATACAAGGAAAGTTGGAGTACTAGCAACTCCTGCTACTTTTCAAGGAGAATTATATAATTCTGTTGTAGAGAGATTCGCTTACAATGTAGAAATATTTAAAGATACCTGCTCGGGGCTTGTTGGCCAAATAGAAAAAGGGGATTTGAATTCTATTGAAACGCGTTCCATTTTAGAACGGGGACTTTTGCCAATGCTTAAAAAAAATATTGATACCGTTGTTTTAGGATGTACTCATTATCCATTTGTCATTCCTTTAATAAAAAAAATTGTGGGAGATAAAGTTAATGTTATAGATCCGACGAGTGCAATAGTTCATCAAGTTTCTCGTGTTTTGAGTGAAAACAAATTATTGAATAAGTTTGTGGTAGGGGACAGGAAAATTGATATTTTTACTTCAGGTGAAAAAGATGATATAAAGCCAATTTTGTCAAAATTATTTGATAAAAATATAGAAGTAAATAAAATAGATTGGAATAATAATTTTGAGTTAAATATGCTAAAATAAAGAAATGAGAAATCTACTAACTGAATTTGAAAAAACATATAAAGAGCTAAATAAAGCCCAAAGATTAGCTGTGGATACCATAGATGGTCCAGTAATGGTAGTAGCAGGTCCTGGAACCGGAAAGACCCAAATACTTGCTTTGCGTATAGGAAATATTTTGAAAAAAACAGATACAAGCCCTGATGGAATTTTATGTTTGACTTTTACAAATTCTGGTGTTTCAGCCATGAAAGAAAGGTTAGAAAAATATATTGGTGATAGGGCAAAAAATGTTGCTGTTTCAACCTTCCATAGTTTTGCCTTTAACCTTATTGAGAAGCATTATGAACTTCTTGATTTCACACAGATGCCAGCACTTTTGTCCGACGATGAAGCAGTATTTTTGATTGATGAAATTCTAAACAACAATGATTGGGAATATATTAGTCCTCGAAATAACCCAGCAATGTATTTTGGTGACTTAAAACAACTTGTTTCAATATTAAAACGTGAACGTATAACATTCAATAAATTGTTATCTTATATAGAAGAAAATATTAAAAACTTAAAAGAAACTCCGGAGAATATTTCTTCTCGTGGGGAAACAAAAGGTAAGCTTAAAAAAGAAACAGAAAAGAAAATAGACCAGTTAATGCGCACTCGTGAAGTTGTAAAGTTTTATGAGTTGTATGAAAAAAATAAAAAAGAAAAATCACTCATCGATTATGATGATGTATTAGAATATGCAGTTTTACTAGTTGAGGATTTTGAAAGTATCCGAGATGACATAAGAGAAAATTATTTATATATATTAGTAGATGAACATCAAGATTCAAATGGAATTCAAAATAGTTTTTTGAAAGCAGTTTGGAAAGAGGTTGAAAGTCCAAATATTTTTGTAGTGGGAGATGATCGTCAGCTTATTTATGCTTTCTCTGGAGCATCGCTTTCTTATTTTGAAGAGTTTTCTCATATTTTTGGTAAAGCAAAATTAATTATTCTTATAGAGAATTATCGTTCCACAGCCCCAATACTTTCTATTGCGGATAATTTACTTAAAAGTTCAATTACAGATGAAAAATTAAATAGCAACAAAAAAGGTAATAGTAAAATAATGCTTAACGAATACGCTTATCCCCGCGATGAAATTATCGGCGCTGGTTTTTACTTCAAACAAAAAATTGAAGAAGGATTAGGCTCTGATGAATGTGCTCTTTTAGTTCCAAAGAATTACAATGTCCGCTCCGCTATACAAATACTTTCCGATATGGGGTTACCTGTATCGTCGGGGAAAAGTTTATCTCTCTTCTCTGTACTTGAAGGTGATTTTTTTCGCAGAGTACTGGGTGTAATAGTTAACCCATCTGATTCTATTTTATTGTCAAAATCTCTACTTGATAAGACAAGTGATATTTCTTACCTTTCAGCGCATAATTTCTTAAAGAATACAAAACCAGATAAATTAACGATAGAAGAATTAATTTCTTATGATTCTAATGATGGACTTTTTACTAGAGAAAATCCTATTTCTAAATGGGGAAATAAATTAAAGGACTGGGTAAACAATTTATCTAGCGAAAAACCAAGTATAGTTATTAGTAATATTGGTAATGAGCTTTTGATAAACACATCAAAAGGAAGCGATGAATTATTAAATAGAGTAGAGGTGGTCCGAAGTTTTATTCATTTAGCAATGTTTTATGAAGAAAAAAACAGAAAACCAACTCTCGCTTCATTTTTGGAATATATTAATCGGCTTGAATCTTATGGAACACATATTGAGCTTACGAAATTTGAGAGTGATTCTGGTATCAGAGTTATGACTCTTCATAAATCAAAAGGTCTTGAGTATGAATGTGTCTGGGTGGCGCATATGAATGAAGAGACATTGATGTCTGAGAAAAAAGGCGGATTTACTTTGCCGGAAAAAATTAAAGAGCATATAAATAAGAAAAGTGTTGAAATGGCTAAAAGAGAACTTTATGTTGCAATTACCCGAGCTAAAGAATTTTGTATCTTATCATACGCACAAGAGAATTATAATGGTAATACCATGGAACTCGCTTCTATAATTAAAGAGCTTGATGATATACATTTTGTTAAGAAAAATTCTTCTGCAACAGAAAAAGAAATATTAGAACAAGGAGCTGAAGTTTATATAAATTCTAATATTAAAAAAGATACTAATATAGTTTCTGATATACAAAAATTGGTTTATGAAAATCATAGTGATATCAAAGTTTCTGTCTCAATGTTGAATAACTTCTTTGAATGCCCGTGGAAATGGTATTTTAGAAATTTTTTGAGATTACCAGAAGTAAAGCCGGTATATTTGACTCTTGGAACAGTAGTGCACTCTATGATTGAATATATTTTGAAGTTAAAAGAATTACCCAGTGAAAATGAAATAAAATCTAATATTAATGAAGCATTTCAGAAGGAAGGGATTACAAATGAAAACAATTTAAGAAAACTAAGCCGTGATGCTTATGATATAACTCAAAACTGGATAGATAATTATTATTCTCATTTACTCCCTGATTTCAAGTCAGAACGTTCAGTTTTATTTGTTGATAAAAAAAATTTTCCACACCTCTTAATGTATGGGAAAATAGACCTAACGGAATATTTAACAGATGGTAAAGTTTATGTGACAGATTTTAAAACAGGAAACTCAAAAACAAGTGGGATAATAGAGAAAGTAGATGAAGAAGGGAGAATGTCTGACCTAATGCGCCAGCTTGCGATGTACTCTTATCTTTTATCCGGTAATAGTGGAGAATTAAAAGTTTCAAATTCAAAATTATTATTTCTTGAAAGTAAAGTGGGTGATAAAAATGCATTTTATCAAACAAAAATTACCGAAGAACAAATTAATTTATTAAAGAGAGATATAAAAGAATATGACGAAGCTCTTTCATCAGGCTCTTGGGTAGAAAGGGAGTGTAACTTCAAACCATATGGCAGTGGATCTATGGAGTGTGAATATTGTAAAATGTGGAATAACATAAAGAAATAAAAGTAAATATTTGAAAAAAGGCGTGAAAATGCTATATTCTATATATGGAAGAGAATCAGAAAGGTAAAGAGCATCCGCTTTCAATAGTTATAAATGATGCAGTAAAGATTTTTACTGACTTGGGCTTTGAAGTTGCTAGTGGGCCAGAATTAGAAGATGAATGGCATAATTTTGATGCACTTAATATGCCGAAAGATCACCCAGCCCGTGATATGCAAGATACTTTTTGGATTAAGGGCCAAAACGGAAAAGTATTAAGAACTCATACTTCAAATGTGCAGATTAGATATATGGAAAATCTTACAAGGTCTGGTAAAAAACCACCATTTGCAGTTATTTCAATTGGTAAATGTTTTCGTAACGAAGCTACAGATGCAACTCATGAAATGCAATTTTATCAGATTGAAGGACTTATGATTGGAGAGGATATTTCAATGGCAAATCTAAAAGGAATTTTGTCTCATTTTTATAAAAAAATGCTTGGCGAAGATACTAATCTCCGTTTCAGACCAAGCTTTTTCCCATTTACTGAACCTTCAATTGAATTTGATTTAAAATATAAAGGAAACTGGATTGAAATGGGTGGAGCAGGGATGGTTCATCCTAAAGTATTAGAGAATTGCGGGATTGATGGAAGTAAATATCAAGGTTTGGCTTTTGGCCCAGGGCTTGAGAGGCTAATGGTTATTAAATATATAATGCCAGACATCAGACCTGCTTATCAGGGTGATTTAAGATTTAATCAATTTTAATATGAAAATAAGTTACAATTGGTTACAAAATTATTTTGAAGAAAAGTTACCAAAACCTGAGAAAGTTGCCGAAGGGATTATTTTTCATTCTTTTGAAGTGGAAAGTTTAGATAGATGTACCAGTCCGACTGGTACAAGTAAAGAAGATTGGATTTTTGATATTAAAATTTTACCAGATAGAGCGCATGATTGTCTTTCGCACTGGGGGGTGGCGAAAGAAATTTCAGCGATTTTCGATTTAGAAATTTCTTCGCCGAATGGCTTTTCTCAGATTCTCAGACGAGGGAGGAAAACAGAGTCAGACCATTCAGAAAGCCATATTGATTCAGAACTTAAAATTGAAATACAAAACAATAAATGTCTTCGTTATATGGGTAGGATAGTAAAGAATATAAAAATTGGTGAAAGTCCAGATTGGCTTAAAAATAAATTAAATACAATAGGTCAGAAATCCATAAATAACATTATTGATGCTGCTAATTTTGTTATGTTTGATTTAGGGCAACCAATTCATTGTTTTGATTTAGATAAATTGGAAAGTAGTAAAATAATAATCAGAAATGGAAAAATTGGTGAAAAAATAACAACTCTTGATAAAAAAGAAGTAAATTTGGATAATTCAATTTTGATAATTGCAGACGAGCGTGATCCACTTGCTATAGCGGGGATTAAAGGTGGAGATAAAGCTGAAATTGATTCAGATACGAAAAACATAGTTATTGAGGTTGCAAATTTCAACCCGACTACTACCAGAAAAACTTCCAAGAAAATTGGTATATCAACAGATGCAGTAAAAAGGTATGAGAATGAAATTACTCCAGAGCTTTGCGAGAAAGTTATGAATGCCATTACCGATATGATATATGCTTTGGCTGGTGGAGAGATGGAAGAAATAGTAGATATTTATCCACAAAAAACTGAACAGAGAATTGTTCTTATTTCAATAAACTATATAAATAAACGACTAGGCTCGAATTTCTCAAAGGAAGAAATTGAAAGTGTTTGGAAAAAATTAAATTTTGGATATAAAGAAAAAGATAAAGAATTTGAAATTAAAATTCCATTTTTAAGAATTGATATAACAGGTCCACATGATTTAGTAGAGGAGGTAATAAGAATTTTAGGATATAATAGAATTGAAGAGAAATTACCTAAGGACGGTCCTTGGGGAAACTCTCTTAAGGACCGTCCTTTAATAAATGAAATTTTTTATAAAATGCTTTGGGTTCGTAATAAACTTTTAACAGATGGATATTCTGAAATTATGACTTATGTTTTTCGTAATAAAGGAGAGGTAGAGGTTCTCGCTTCGGCTTCTGATAAAAAGTTTTTGAGAAATAATTTGTCAGATGGTTTAAAAGAAAGCATCAAATTGAATCAATTAAATATTCCTCTTCTTGATATGGATGAAATAAAAGTTTTTGAAATTGGAACGATATTTACAAAGAATGGAGAAGAAATACATGTTGCTTATGGAGATAAAAAAGAAATTAAAGAGATAAACTTAGATAAGTTCGTGAACGAGAAGCTTTCTTCTGAAGTGCACGGATATTTTTCTGTTGAAAAATTCCTCGTGCTCGGCTCGACAGCCTCCCAAGGCACTTCAGAAGAAACTTCTCATTCACTCACTAACTCAAGACCTTTCAAAATGTGGTCTTTATATCCATTTATTACGCGTGATATTGCGGTCTGGGTTCCAGAGGGGACAGCTCCAGAAAAACTTATTGAGATTTATAAAAGTTTTGGAACAGAATTATTAATCAAAGAACCAAAATTGTTTGATTCTTTCACAAAAATTATCGATGGAAAAGAAAAAACTTCTTTTGCATATCGTTTAGTTTTTCAGGCAGACGATCGAACTCTGACAGATGAAGAAATAAATGTAATTATGACGAATATTACCAACAAGGTGTTATCTCTTGGTTTTGAGGTTAGATAAAGAAAATATCCTTTATTTATAAGGTTTAAATTCACTAAAAATATTAGGATTTTTGGTATTTTTTTGTTATAATATAAGAAGAAGTTATCCATAATAAATGGGTATTTTAAATTATATTATTATTTAATTTTCTAATGGGATGGCTAAAAAAGAAGAAAAAAAAGTTAAATCAACAGTTAAATATGGGGCAGAGCAAATATCAGTCCTTGAAGGTCTTGAGCCAGTTAGACGTCGCCCTGGGATGTATATTGGGTCTACGGGAATTGATGGATTGCATCATTTGATTTGGGAAATTTTTGATAACTCTCTCGATGAAGCGATGGGGGGATTTTGTGACCACATTGAAGTAGTTCTTTTACCTGATAACTCTGTCCGAGTTGTTGATAATGGGCGTGGTATTCCTATTGGAATTCATTCTAAAACAAAAGTTTCTGCGCTAGAAACAGTTATGACGACTCTTCACGCTGGAGGAAAGTTTGGTGGGGAGAATAGTGGCTATAAAGTCTCAGGAGGGCTTCACGGTGTTGGAGCTTCAGTTGTAAATGCACTTTCTATTTATACTCAAGCGATTGTACATACAGAAGGAGGAAGGTATATGCAAGAATATAAACAAGGAAAGAGAAAAGCCGTTGTCAAAAAAATTGGTTCTTCTAAACTCCACGGTACAATTATTTCTTTTACACCCGATGAGGAAATATTTAAACAAGTTAAATTTGATTTAGAAACAGTTACCAATCATTTGCGTCAGCAAGCATACTTGGTGAAAGGTTTGCGTATAGATATATTAGACGCGCGTGAATGGGACCCACTAACAGGAGGAAAAGGTAAAAAAGATTTTAATGATATTTTTTGGTTCAAGGAACTTGAACTTGAAATTCCATCTGCAACATTTTATTTTGAAGGAGGGCTTGTATCGCTTGTGAAATTTTATAATAAACTTGAAAAACCAATTCACCCGACTGTTTTTTATGTTGAAAAAGAATTAGATAATGTTGGAGTAGAAGTAGCTCTTCAATATGTGGATGATATTAACTTTGATATAATACCTTTTGCAAATAATATACATACCGTTGAAGGAGGAACTCATGTTACTGGTTTTAAAACTGCTCTTACTCGTATTCTAAATGCATATGGCAAAAAAAATAATTTAATTAAAGAAATAGATGGTGGATTTACTGGAGATGATGTTTTAGAAGGTCTAACAGCAGTGATTTCGGTCAAACTTCGAGAAATTCAATTTGAAGGACAAACCAAAACTAAACTTGGGTCAACTGAAGCTCAGGGGGCAGTGGCTACGGTCTTCGGAGATGCTTTTTCTGCATTTCTTGAAGAGAATCCAGATGAAGCAAAATCTATCATAAATAAGTCACTTCTTGCTCTTAGGGCTCGTAAAGCAGCTAAAGCTGCCAAGGATTCCGTTCTTCGAAAAGGGGCACTTGAGGGGATGACTCTTCCAGGCAAGCTTGCTGATTGTCAGGTTCGAGATGCATCTTCTGCAGAACTATTTATTGTGGAAGGGGATTCGGCAGGTGGTACAGCCAAGATGGGTAGAGATAGAAAAACTCAAGCCATACTTCCACTCCGTGGGAAAATTTTGAATGTAGAACGTGCTCGACTTGATAGAATGCTCGGGAGTGAACAAATTAAAAATTTGGTTATTGCGATGGGGACTTCAATAGGAGATACTTTTGACCTTGAAAAAATGCGTTATCATAAAATAATTATTGCAACAGATGCCGATGTGGATGGAGCTCACATTCGCACACTTATTTTAACTTTAATGTATAGATATTTCCGCCCAATACTAGATGCTGGTTATATTTACATTGCTCAACCTCCACTTTTCAAAATCAAAAGAGGTAAAGAGATAATGTATGCGTATTCAGATGAAGAAAGAGACAAGTTACTCGGAAAGGATGCGGCATCACTCCAAGAATTACTTTCCGCGTCAGCAAACGAAGAAGATACAATTCAAGAAGAAGCTAAATCCAGCTTTGCTGGATCGCCCGACGCTTCTACTGAAGCGTTTAGGGAAGAAGAAAAAAAGCAATCAAATAAAGTTCATGTTCAAAGATACAAGGGTCTCGGAGAAATGAACGCCGAAGAACTTTGGGAAACAACCATGGACCCAAGTAAACGAGTTCTAAAACAAGTTGCAATACACGACGCAGAGATTGCCAATAAAGTTTTTGATATGCTTATGGGCTCGGAAGTTCCACCTCGCAAAACTTTCATTCAATCCAACGCCAAAATGGCAAATCTAGATATCTAAAAAATAAATTTATAAAAATTACATTTAACAAACGGCCATTCGTTAAATGTAATTTTTATAAATTTGTGATATTATATAGAAATGAGATATAAAGGATATAGAGTTGGTTCAATTGAGAGAGAATTATTAAAAACAATTCTTAATATTAAAGATAGAGAATTACCCACAAAATACTCTGAATCTTTTTCTGATATTTTTAAAACTGCTCGTCAAAAGTATCAATATTCTGAAACTATAAATAGAATGGAAGAAAAAGGCCTGATTCAGTTTGTTAATAAGTATGGAGAATTAAGAATGACTATTACTTCTAAGGGTCATAATATTGTAAGAAATCTTTTATTAGGAGATTACAAACAACTTAAAAAACCTACAAAATGGGATGGTAAATGGAGAATGGTGATGTTTGATATACCTGAAGATAAAACAAAATTACGTAATATTATAAGATTTCATCTTAAAAAAATCGGTTTCTTGCAAATACAGGGAAGTGTGTGGATATATCCTTACCCATGTGAAGAGATTATAACGATTATTAAAACGAATTTTAATTTCAATGATGAAGTCATTTATATAACTACTGATTCATTTGATAAAGATTTAAAATTTAAAAAATTGTTTAAGTTGTAGTATTTTACAATTAAGAAACGGCCGTTCGTTAAATGTAAAACATGAAGTTTGTTTTGTATTATTTTTCTCCTTTTAAGATTACTTTTTTCTCAAAACCACCTTTTTCTTTAAATTTTTTTAATCTAATTTCTTCAACATTAGCGAATTCAGGTAATTTTTTCAGAGCTTCAATAACTTCTGTAATATCAGCCAATTCTTCTGTATTTTTTATTTCCATAAATTCTTTTATTTCCTCATCCAATTTTTTAATCAATTCTTCCTTATATTCTTCTTTATTAGCTATTCTTTTTTTATAAGAAATACCTTTTGAATCTAAATATTCTGGTATATTATCTCTAACCAATTTATTATAACTTTTCATAATTAATTCAAGGTTCTTTCTTTTATTTCTTTTTCTAATTTTTCTAAGAATTTTTCTACAGTTAGACCTTCTAATTTTTCTGTTCGTCCTTCGATGGTGATGGTCTTACTTTCTTTTTCTTTATTACCAAGAACAATTATATAAGGGACTTTTTGCATTTTTGCGTTGCGGATTTTTTTGCCGAGAGATTCATTTGAATCGTCTAATTCTACTCTTATACCAAAGTCCTTTAATTTTTTGTAAATACTATCGGCATAATCTTTTTGGTGTTCTGATATCGGTAGAACTATAACTTGAACAGGGGAAAGCCAAACTGAAAAATTACCAGCGGTATGTTCAATTAAAATAGAAATAAATCTTTCTATTGAACCCATAATAGCTGCATGAAGCATAACAATTCTTTCTTTTTCTCCTTTTTCGTTTACGCAAGTTAAATCAAATCTTTCTGGCATGTTCATATCAAGTTGAATAGTAGCCACTTGCCATTCACGGCCAAGTGAATCTTTGGCCATAAAATCAAGTTTAGGACCATAAAAAGCAGCTTCGCCAAGGCCATCAACTGCTTCCACTTTTTTTTCTTTAATTATTTCCTTAAGTATATTTTCTGCCTTTTCCCATTGTTTTTCTTCCCCCAAATATTTCTCCATATGCTTGGGGTCATGAGTAGAAAGTCGTACTTGTAGATTAAAACCAAATACTTTATAAAAATCATGAACAATATCCCAAATTTTCAAAAATTCTTCTTTTACTTGGTGCATTCTACAAAATACATGGGCATCATCTTGAGCGAAAGAACGTACTCTTGATAATCCAGACAATTCTCCTGATTGCTCGTCACGATAGCACATAGTTGTATTTGCATATCGCTGTGGAAGTTCTCGATAGCTCCATACTTTTCTTGCATAAATTTGTGTATGATGAGGGCAGTTCATTGGTTTCATCGCAAATTCATGACCTTCACGTGTTGTAATACGGAAAAGTTCATCTTTGAATTTATCCCAATGTCCGCTTGTTATATATAAATCTTTTTTTGTTATGTGTGGTATTTCTACTTTTACATAACCAAATTTTTGTCTAAGCTCCCAAACATATTCATCAAGAAGATTTATCATTAGTGTCCCTTTGGGGGTCCAGAGAGGTAATCCAGAACCAACTAATTCTGAAAAAGTAAAAAGATCTAATTCTTTCCCAATTTTCTTATGGTCTCTTTTTTCTGCTTCTTTTCTTAATTTCATATATGCATCAAGTTTTTCTTTTGTTTCAAAAGCAAGTCCATAAACACGAGTAAGCATTTTATTTTTTTCATCTCCACGCCAATAAGCTCCAGCGACTCGGTCAAGCTTAAAAGAGCCTTTTTTAATTTCTTTCATGCTTTCAATGTGTCCACCACGGCAAAGGTCAGAGAATTTTCCTGAAGTATAAATTGTGATTTCTTCTCCTTTTTCTATGATGCCATTTATGAGTTCTTCTTTATATGTATTATCAGCAAACATTTTTAAAGCCTCATCTTTTGTGAGGACTTTCTTCTTAAATGTAGTCCATGTCTTTATGAGTTCTTTCATTTTAGATTCTATCTTCTCTAAATCTTTATCAGTAATTTTGCCATTAGTATCTACATCATAATAAAAGCCATTATCTACTGCTGGGCCTAGTGTAATCTTGGACCCTGGATAAAGTTCTAATATAGAAGCTCCTAATAAGTGAGCAAGGGAATGGCGTAATTGCGTTAATTTTTCTATGTTTTCCATACTTCATATAATATCACAATAATTAATACGAACAAACCTTTGTTTTTTGAGTTGCATTTTAGACAAAAATCAGTATACTATCTTATATGGTAGTACGAATGAGACATACGCGTTCCCATACAGGGAACCGAAGATCACATCATGCGCTTAAAGCGCTTGTTTTTACTACATGTTCAAACTGTAGGCAGAAAAAAGAAACTCACATAGTTTGTAAACATTGTGGTTTTTACAATGGACGCAAAGTTCTAGATGTGGTTAAGAAAGTAGAAAAGAAACAGGCAAAAAAGAAAAAATAAACACGACGCCAATTACGAATGGATACGAATTACACAAATAGTTACTTATCCTTACGAATAGGGTTCATAAATTTATTCGTAAATTCGCATGAATTCGTAAATTAGTGTCGCATTATCTTATGGCAAACAGGCACCTTTCACGTTCAATTGTTCTTCAAACACTCTTCGAGTGGGATTTCGCTGTCTCAAAAGATGCGATACCCGAAAAGATGCTTGACCGCAATATTGAAGAGTTTGGTCCAGGACTTGATGACTCAGATTTTATGTCCGAGTTGTTTCTTGGCGTGATAAAGAAAAAAGCAATAATAGATGAGATTATAGAAAAAGCAGCACCTGATTGGCCAATAGATAAAATATCAATAGTTGACCGCAACATTCTTCGGATAGGATTATATGAATTGTTGTTTGGGGATAGAACTCAAGTTCCTCCCAAAGTTGCCATCAATGAATCTATTGAACTTGCAAAAAGTTTCGGTGGAGAGAATTCAAGTAAATTTATAAATGGAGTTTTAGGTGGGGTTTATAAAGAAATAGGTGAACCAGGAAAAGATGATGTCTGTAAGAAAAGGAACAGACATTTTGAAACCGATCCAACTAAATTCCCAATAGAAAAAAAGGCTGGAGCTGTTGTTTATGCTTATAATAAAGATGAAATATATTTTGCTTTCGTCCACGATGTTTTTGGTTATTGGACTCTATCAAAGGGAAGTATTGAAGAAGGAGAGAATGAAAAAGATGGAGCAATTAGAGAGATTAAAGAAGAAATGGGTCTTGATATCACAATAAAAGAATTACTTGGTCGTAATGAATATATTGCCTGTCATCCAGAAAAAGGAAAAATCAGAAAACAAGTCGTTTTCTTTTTAGCAGAATCAGAATATAAAGATCTTATTCTTGAAAAAGGCACAGGTGGATTAGATGACGCTCGTTGGTTCCCACTTGGAGAGGTTCCAAATCTTAAAATGTATGACAATATGATTCCTCTCTTGACTAAAGCAATAGAAATTCTTAATAAGAAATAAATTAATTTATGATTGACTTCTCACAATTTGAAAAAAAAACAAAAATCATTTTTAATAATAAAAATTTATTAGAACAAGCTTTTATTCACCGTTCTTATATTAATGAAAATTCTGGTTCAAAATTATTTCACAATGAACGCTTGGAGTTTTTGGGAGATGCAGTTCTTGAACTTATTGTTACTGAGTATCTTTATTCCAAATACCCAGACCATGACGAAGGGGATCTCACAGCTTTCCGGTCAGCTCTTGTAAATGCTGTAATTATAGGAGAAGTGGCTTTAAAACTTGGTATGAATGATTATCTACTTCTTTCAAAGGGAGAGGCTAAAGATATAGGTAAAGCCCGGGGTTATATACTAGCGAATACTTATGAAGCATACGTCGGAGCGGTATATTTAGACCTGGGTTATGATGTGGCAAAAGATTTTATAGCCAAAACACTCTTTAATAAAATAGACGCAATAGTTACAAAGAAATTATGGCGAGATGCGAAAAGTTTAGTTCAGGAAAAATCCCAAGAATATCTAAACGTAACTCCATCTTATAAAGTTTTAAATGAAGTTGGTCCTGACCATGACAAACATTTTACAATAGGAATCTTTTTTGGAGATGAATTAGTTGCAGAAGGTAAAGGTAAATCTAAACAAGAGGCAGAACAAGCAGCAGCTCATGAAGCATTAGAAGTTAAAGAATGGCTAGATTAAAATGACCTTCAAATCTATTGAGTTAACAGGATTTAAATCATTTGGAAAGAAAAGCATTGTAACTTTCACAACGCCAATAACTGCTATTGTTGGCCCCAATGGGTCTGGTAAGTCAAATATAGTAGAAGCAATTCGATTTGTACTTGGAGAACAATCAATGAAATCCCTCCGAGGAAAAGGCGGAGTTGATCTTATTTTTAAAGGGTCTAAAGGTTTATCATCATTAAATCGTGCACAAGTACTAATAACTTTTGATAACACTGATAAAATTTTTTCTTTTACGAATAGTGGTATTGGTGTATCTGTTGATTATGATGAAATAGTGCTTGGGCGAGAAGTTTTTGCTGATGGGTCAAATAAATATTCTATTAATCATACAGAAGTTCGTCTTAAAGATATAATTGACTTACTTGCTTCTGTAAATATTGGAAGTTCAGGACATCATATAATTTCTCAAGGTGAAACTGATCGAGTACTCAGTGCTTCAAATAAAGAGCGCCGAGGTATGATAGAAGATGCTCTTGGATTAAGGGTTTATCAATTTAGAATAAAAGAATCAGAGAGAAAACTTGAAAAGACATTTTTGAATATAAAAGAAGTTCAGGCCTTAAGACGAGAGATTGCTCCGCACTTAGCATTCTTAAAAAAGCAGGTACAAGTAGTGGAAAAAGCGAGAGTCATGAGAGACGATTTGAGAGACCTATACAAAAAATATCTTTCTAATGAAGGGACATATATAAATGATGAATCAAAGCGTTTGGCTAATTTAAGACATTCTTTAGAAGGAAAAGAATCATTGCTTGATACCCGTATAGATGAATTGCAAAAACAAAAAAATGAAAATCAAGCTGAAAATATTTATTTAAAAGAAATGGAAGATTGTGAAAATAAGGTTTCATTACTTCGCAATGCAAAGAATGAATTAGTTCGCAAGCTTGGGCGTATAGAGGGAATTATTGAAAGAATAGAACATCAATTCTCTCGTGTTAAAGAAGTTAAACATAAGGTGATTAAAGAAGCGGAATGGAGAACTTTTATGGACGATATATCTTTACTTATTGATGAAGCAATTAAAATAGAGGATTTACCAAAAGTGATTGAGGTTTTGAAAAATATTAAATCACGTTTGGGGGAATTTTATAAGAATAATGATGAAAACGAAAATCATAGCATTTCTTTGAGCGATAATGATGAGTATAAAGAAATGCAAAAGACAAAAGATGATATTTTGGACGAGATAGAAAAAATGCAAGGAGAAGAAAAAGAGATTTTAAATACAATTTCAGATTTCAAACAAAAAGAACTTGAAAGTCAAGCGTCATATCGCGATAGTGAACGAGTATTGTATGAACTTCTTCGAGATAAAAATGAAGTCACTTCAAACACGCATTCACTTTCCTTTGAAGAAGAAAAACTTGCTATGATAAAGAATGCATTTAATATGGAATTAACTGAAGCTGGAGTTTTGATTGGGAAAGAGATTGTTTCTTTTGCGCAAGAACACGTGGAAGGAGAAATTAATCGCATTACACAAGAAGAACTTCGTCGTAAAATAGAACGTATCAAAATTAAGATTGAAGATGCTGGGAGCGGAAGTGGAAATGATGTTATGAAAGAGTTTAAGGAGACAACTGAGCGAGATACATTTTTGGCTAAAGAAATTGAGGATTTAGATAAAAGTATTAAAGATTGCCATATTCTTATACAAGAATTAAAAGAAAAACTTGATACAGAATTTAAAGTAGGCGTAGAAAAAATCAATAAACAATTCCAAGAATTTTTCGCTTTGATGTTTGGTGGGGGAGGAGCATTTCTTTCTATCACCATGGAACATAAAAAGCCAAAGAAAGACGATGAATCTATATTGGAAGAAGAAATTGAAGAAGACGAAGATGATGAAGAGAATGAGATTGGATTTGAACGGGGTATAGAAATAAATGTAAATCTTCCGCACAAAAAAGTTAAAGATTTACACATGCTCTCAGGTGGAGAGAGGTCTCTCGCTTCTATCGCGCTTTTGTTTGCGATTTCACAAGTTAACCCTCCTCCATTTTTAGTTCTTGACGAAACAGATGCAGCGCTTGATGAAGCAAATTCCAGAAAATATGGAAACATGCTTGAAAATCTTTCGAAAGTTTCAGAGCTTATAGTCGTGACTCACAATCGTGAGACAATGTCACGAGCCAATGTTCTATACGGAGTCACAATGAGTGCCGAAGGCGTTTCCAAACTTCTCTCCATCCACCTCGAAGATGCGACAACATACGCGAAATAATCCTTATATTATAATCTTTCCCCAGATAGGGGCTTAGCCCCTATCTGGGGGATTCCGTTGACTTTTTGGGTTGGTTGTGATATAATGCAAGGGTAAATAGCTCTTTGATATTTTTGAAACAAATTTTTAAAATAAAAAAGATATGAATATTTTATTGTTTTTTTTGATGACATGTTTTCTGTTTGGGCCTATAAGTAGCGCAAATATGGAAACATGGGTCGCGGACAATGAACCCTGGGTTGTTTTTTTTCTCTTGATTATCGCAGCTATCGTTTGGGTTGCGGATGATTATTTTCAAAAAAGAAAAAGAAATAAGATAAAAAGGTGATAAAGGAATCACCTGAAAAAAGTCCGTTGCGAAATTCGCAGCGGCTTTTTTAATTTAGATACTCAGTAATTGTTAATCCCGAGTCGTATATTTCTTTTGCTTTATCTATTCCAAAATAGCGATAATGCCACGGTTCGTATTTGTAACCAGTTATATCAGTTTTATCTTTCGGATAACTTTGGATGAAGCCATACAAATAAGCATTTTCTTTGAGCCACAAATCTTCAGGTGTTTTATCAAATTTTCCTACAGCAGAATCATAATTTATGGATAGCCCTGTTATATCCATTGCGGTTCCAAATTGGTGCTCAGAATATCCTGGTTTTGCTACAGATATTGAAGTATCTTTTCCGCTATTTTTTATATTATTATTGAATAAAGTTTTTTGAATTTCGTAACTTCTAAATCCAGAGCTTGCTTTTATTGTGAGCTCATCTTTTTTCGCACCTTGGGCCATCAATTCAAACGCATCCCTAACTTCTTTTATTAAACAAATTGTTTTTGTACTTGATTCTGTATTAAGCTCTCTTAGATTTTCTGGAATGTAAGTTACATCTGGTAATCCAATTTCTTGTCCGATATTTAGCAACATCATATCGTCATAATCTTTTTTTGGTTTTGGACAGACAATTGAAGCTAGTTCGTCTTTTTCTTTAATTTCCTCTATGCTAAAAATTCCTTCCGGCTGATAATTTTTATTCAGTGTAATTATTTTTTGTTCTGTTTTTATTAAATTTATTCCATCAAATTCTGCGCTGTAAAGCATTCCTCTCATCGTATCTTTTGAAAAGTATTGGTCAAAAATAAAATTACCAAGTGAATAAACAATTGTTTTGCCATTATATTCTTCTATCTCTTCCATCACATGTGGATGATGGCCAATTACCATATCTGCACCATTATCTATGGCTATATGAGCTAAATTCTCTTGCCGAGCATTATGAACGAGTTTATATTCAACACCCCAGTGGAAGGAAACAATTAGTACATCACATTTTGTTTTAGCATTTTGTATTATTTCACCAATATTTGGGTCGCTTGCAAGAAGTATTCCAGAGGTATCAATTTTTGCTTCTAGCCAATTTGGTCCTACATCTGAAAAACCTAAAAATCCAAATTTGGTTCCGTTTTTTTCTATAATAGTAGGATTAGTGGCATCTTCTTTATTTACACCAGCACCGGTTTTTAAAATTCCAATATCTTTTAATCTTGATAATGTATCTTTGAATGCACTCATATTCCAATCGCCGACATGATTATTTGCAAAAGATACAATATCAAAACCAGCGTCTTTCAATACTGGTAATATACTTGGATCCATTTTAAAAGAATATTTACTTCCGACGTTATTCCCAACAAGAGATACATCTCCCTCAAGATTACCAAATAATATATCGGCATCTTTTAATAAAGGTAGATTTTCAAATAGTTTACTATAATCACCTCCAAAATTTTTATCAACGGAACTTTTAACTCCGCGTGTAAACATCATATCTCCAACAAAAAATAAGGTAGTTGTTTTTACTTTTGGAGTTTCGATTACTTTTTCGACTTGGGTAATCTGATCATATTGGTTTACAACCCAATCATTTTTAAAATAAAAAAAACCAACAACTAAAATTATTATTAAGATTATGAATGATATTATTATAATTTTATTTTTCATGATAATTTTGGTTTATGGGTTGGGAGTTGAAATAGTCTTATCAAAGGGGCTTTGGAGCTCGACGGAGCGAGAACTGAGCAAATTTTTAGCAAAAAATTTGAGTACCCTTTGAGAAGAGCTATTTCAACGGACAACTAACTTTCTTGATAAGACTATTTCAACTTCCAACTTACAACTACCGTATTTCATAATCAATAGTTTTCTTATTCATATCAGCATTTTTGACTATGAATTTAACTCTATCTCCGAGAGTATATTTCTTGTGACTTTTCCTACCCTTAATACTCATTCCTTCTTTGTCAAAAGTGTAATAATCATCTTTCAAATCTCTCATTCGGACCATACCTTCGCATTTGGTCAATTTATCTTCAATATACAACCCCCACTCGGTAACTCCCGTAATTATACCCTCATATTTTTCATTAATACGGTGAGACATGTATTCAACTTGCTTATATTTAATAGATGCGCGCTCTGCTTCGGACGCTTCTTTTTCTCTATTTGAAGCTTCTTGGCTCATTTGCTCATATTCAAACCATCTCTCTTTTGGAATAACTTTATTTTCTAAGAAATCTGAAAGTAATCGATGAACTATCACATCGGGGTATCTGCGGATAGGAGAAGTAAAGTGAGTATAATATTTAAACCCAAGACCATAATGCCCGATATTTTTTGTGGAATAAATAGCTTTTGCCATTGTGCGAATAATAGCGCTGTGAATTGTGTCTTTAATAGGGCTGTGTTCTAGTTTAGCAATCAGAGCATTTATTTCTTCTGATGGAATTATTCCATTTATTAATCTTACTTTATGGCCAAGTCTTCTAAGAAATGTTGCTAAATCTTTTATTTTTTCTTTATTTGGAAAGTCGTGAATTCTATAAAGGAAAACACCTTTGACACTTTCTTTCCCTTTAGACATGTATTCTGCAACACGTCTATTTGCCAGAAGCATGAATTCTTCAATTAATTTATTTGTATCACCACGTTCTTTAATATAGACAGAAATAGGGACACCATTTTTATCTAATTTAAATTTAATTTCTTCTTGTTCAAGTGATATTGCCCCTTCGTCATATCGTTTCTTTAAAAGTTTTTTGGCAATATTATTTAAAGTAGAAAGTTCTTCAAAAAAATTTCCTCGCTTATTGTCTAAAATCTTTTGTGCTTCTTCATATGTGAATCTTTTATCAGAATGGATTATTGTCCTCCCAAACCATTCTTTATGGACTCCACCCATTTTATCTAATTCAAATATAACTGAAAAGGTTAGTCGGTCAACATCAGGATTTAAGCTACATATTCCATTTGAAAGTTCTTCTGGGAGCATGGGAATAGTGCGGTCAACGAGATACACAGAAGTTCCGCGTCGACGCGCTTCTGTGTCTAGTTCAGTACCCAATCTTACATAATGAGATACATCTGCGATATGAATACCAACTTCATAAAGATTACCACCCCCAACCCCCTCCTTGGAAAATGAGGGGAGATTACGGATAGATATTGCATCATCAAAATCTTTTGCATCTTCTGGGTCGATAGTGAAAGTTGTTGTCTTTCTTATATCACGCCTCTCTTTTATATCGTGGTCTGTGACACCTATTTGGGAAACTTTTTGAGCTTCTTTTAAAATTAATGGTGGAAAAGTAGAATTAAATCCTTTCTCGAGCGCAATAGCTTCCATTTCAGCATTGTGCTCCATTGGCATACCCAATACTTTTGTGATTTCTCCAATTGGAGCTTTTTTGGCATCTGTCCAGTCGGTAATGGTGACGAAAACTTTTTGCCCAACTTTTGCCCCATTTAATTTATTTGGAGGGATTATGATATCAGAATACATTTTCAAATCACTTGGGATAAGAAAGTATGTATCATTTTCTTTTTCCAAAACCCCAGCATATCCTTTTTTTGAACGATGAAGTATTTTTATAACTTCACCGCTTAAAGTACCATCTTTCTTTTTAGGATGTAATAATATAATAACAGTATCACCATTACAAGCTGTTCTTAAGAAACTATGGTCTATTTCTATAGTTTTATTCTCTTTATTTAAGCGAACGGTTCCAGTTCCGCGATGTGAAATATTTATAATCCCCTCAAAATGTCTGCTCGAATCCTTGCCTTTTTTCGGTTCTTTCATAGTTAGGAGTATAGCACATATTGTTTTATATAAAGACTAGGTTTTTAAGGGTTAATTATAAAAATAGTAAATACTATGTTATTATTAATAGTTAGAAATATTAAAAATGATTAACAATATTATGTCCAAATATAATCAAATAATCAGATACATCTTTGCAGGAGGAATTGCGACAGCTTCTAATATAGCAATCCTTTTCGTCTGTGTTCATTATTTTAAATTGTGGTATTTGACTTCTACTATTATTTCTTTTTGTTGTGCAGTACTAATAAGTTATTTACTCCAAAAATTTTTTGTATTTAAAAATTACTTAACGCAAAACATGCATACGCAGTTTTTAAATTTTTTTATTTATAATTTAATTATGCTCGGTGTCAATACTTTGTTAATGTATTTCTTTGTTGATATAATTAACATCTGGTATCTTTTAGCTCAAGCAATGTCCGCTATTATTATTGCTTGTATAAATTATATTTATTTTAATAAAATTATATTTAAAAAAATTTAACATTATGAATAAAAAACCAAAAGTCATCGTTATCCTTCCTGCTTTTAATGCTGAAACAACCCTAAAAAGAACAGTGGAAGATATACCAAAAGATATTGTCAGTGAAATTATATTAGTTGATGATGGTAGTAATGACGAGACAGTTATTTTGGCGCGAAAACTTAATATAACTGTATATTGTCATAATAAAAATAAGGGTTATGGAGCCAATCAAAAAACATGTTACCGTATTGCACTAGAGAAAGGCGCGGATATTATTGTTATGATTCATCCTGATTATCAATATGATGCAAAAGTAATAAAATATTTGGTGGGTTTTATTGAAGAGGGATATGCTGATGTAATGTTAGGCTCAAGAATCAGATCTAGAAAAGAGGCACTAGAAGGTGGAATGCCCCTTTATAAATATTTTGCCAATCGTTTCCTTACTTTTTGGGAAAATACATTAAGTGGATATAATTTATCTGAATGGCATACAGGACTCCGAGCATACAAAAGAGAAGTCTTAGAGAAAATTGATTTTATAAATAATTCTGATAATTTTGTTTTTGATACAGAGGTTCTATTTCAGATTATAGAAAAAGGGTATCGTATAGGTGATATACCAATTCCTGTAAGATACACCGCAGAATCTTCTTCAATTAATTTTGTTCATAGTTTAGAGTATGGTATTCTTACACTTTTTACAGCGCTAAAATTCTTTTTTAAAACTCGTATAAGAAAAATTTATAAAAAGTAAAAACATTTGCATATGATTTGCCAAAATGAAAATCCCGAAATTATTTTAGAAACAAAGGGCTATAAGCTTTGTAAATGTTTATCATGTGAATTAATTTTTGCTTGTAAGGATGAGCAAAAAATTTTAAACTTGGTAGAAGTTTATAGTAATTATTATGAAAAGGAAACTGGGAGTAGATTTAGTATTATCATTGAGTTTATAGTGAAAATATTTCGTTTTATACGTGCTTATAAGATTTACTCTTTAAACACAAAAGCTAAAAGTATCTTAGATATAGGAAGTGGCCGGGGATGGATACTTTATTTTCTGAAAAAATATTTTAAATATGATAGAGTGATAGGGACTCAAATTGCCGAAAATGCTTATAAATTTTCAAAAGAAAAGCTGAAATTAGAAATTTACAACAAAGACCTTCTTGAACTGTCTTTTGAAAAAAAGTTTGATGTTATTAGTATTTTGCACGTATTGGAACACGTAAAAAATCCTGAAGAATATGTAGAAAGGGTCTACGAATTACTTAACACAAAAGGTTTATTATTCATCGAAGTTCCTAATTATAATTCATGGACAAGAAAATTAACTCAAGAACATTGGTTAGCTTTGGATTTAAAACACCATTTAACTTTTTTTATGCCTTCATCTATAGTTTCTCTACTTAAAAAGTATAATTTAAAAATTAAAAAAATTAGGACCTTTTCTTTGGAATATTCAACTTTTACTTCTACACAAAGCATTATGAATCTAATAACTAATTCGGATTCATATTTTTTTGAGTGGCTTCAAAATAGAGATTCTAATCCAAAAATAATTTGGCATGTTTTTCTTTTTACTATTTTATTTTTACCATGCCTTTTAATTAATTTATGTCTTTATTTTTCTAGAAGTGGGGAAGTTATAACAATTATCGCGCAAAAAGATAAAAATGATTGATAATAAAGAAAACAAATTTTATAAAATATTTTTAGAATCATGGCATCCATTTTTTTGGATTACTTTGTTAATCTCTTTAGTTTATGGGGCTACACTTTTCTTTAATATTGTTTATTTAGATGACAATGTTTTAGTAACAGGACAATACCAGTTTAATAAAAATTTATTGAATATTCCTCAAGCCTTTAATGAAGATATTTTCAGAACACCACATAATGGGGGAACTTTTTATCGCCCTATTGAACGACTTACATTTATGTTAGATGCACAGTTTGGAGAAAGAGCTATCATTTTCATGTCACATTTTAGTAATCTATTACTGCATATTCTCGCGATTTGCCTACTTTTTGTTTTTCTATTAAGATTGAACATTAAAAAAGAAACAGCCTTTTTATTCGCGTTAATTTTTAGTATTCATCCTTTAACAGCACAAACTGTAGCTTTTATTTCTGGTCGCAATGATTCTCTTTTGGTTATTTCTATTTTTTTATCACTTATTTTCTTTTTAGGTTTTTTACAAACAGAAAAGAATAAATATTTTATATGGTATTTAATTTTCTTTACATTGGCTCTTTTTACCAAAGAAACAGCAGTAGTATTACCAGTCATTTGCGCGACTTACCTTTTAATTTTTGTTGGTTGGAGAAAAATAATTGAAAATTATAAAATTTATCTTAAACTTGGAGTTAGTTCTATAGGTATAGGAGTTTTTTATTTTTTAATACGTATGTCGGTTTTGCATAATTTTATAGGTAATGCTGATTATAATGTCTTCCTTTCCATTTATAAAAATTTACCGTCGTTAATTCCTGCTATTGGCAAAATATTTTTACCTTTTAATTTATCAGTCTTTCCAGTTATGAATGATATGTCTCTATTTTATGGAATAATTTCTTTAATTTTATTGGGATTTTGGTTTATTTTGAGTGAAAAAAAGAATTTAAAATTAATTATTTTTGGCTTTTTGTGGTTTTTTATTTTTATCTTACTAACACTAATAAAACCTCTTGGTACAATTCCTGAATTTTCTGAAAATAGAATTTATCTACCGATGTTTGGATTTATTTTTGTGATTCTAGGACTTGGTAGGATTAGAATCCCGACTTTTATTAGAAAGAGAATGAATTATGAAATTAATTGGAAAAAAATTATTTTGTTTGTCAGCTTGTTAGTAATATTAATTTTTTCTTCCGTAACAATTTATCGTAATCAATATTATAAAGACAAGCTTAGTTTTTGGAAGAATGCTACGGAAACATCACCAAGTTTTGCTTTTAATCATAGTAATTTAGGAGCTATGGAATATTTAGATGGAGATATGGATAATGCTGAAAAAGAATTCAAAATAGCCTTAGAACTTAATCCAAATGAACCAATGGCTCACAATAATTTAGGGCTTGTTTATTCTAATCAAAATAAATTAGTAGAGGCTGAAAGTGAATATAAAAAAGAATTAGAAATTAATCCTTATTATGATAATGCATATTTTAATTTAGGATTATTGTATTTTGGACAAAAAAGATACGAAGAAGCTCTTATTAATTGGAAAAAAACATTAGAAATTAATCCGAACTACATAGATGCCTTGAAAGCTTTAACAGTATATTATTATGAGCAAAAAAATTACGAAGAAGCGATACTTTATCTAAATGAACTTTATAAAAGAGGTTTTGAACTTCCACCTGATCTCTTACGATTTCTCCAACTCTCAACAATTTGATTTATATATTCTTTTATGATAGAATACTCTTACATATGTTAAAAATAAGATTACAAAGAATAGGTCGCAAGAATGATTCTGCTTTTCGGGTTGTTTTAACCGACTCAAAAAATTCAGCTAAGAGCGGTAGGTTTAAAGAAATATTAGGCTCATATAATTTGAAAAAAGGTGAGGTATTATTTAAACAAGACCGTGTGGCTTATTGGATGAGTCAAGGGGCTCAAGTTTCTGATACAGTTCACAATTTTCTTGTCCACCAAAAATTAATTACTGGTAAAAAGAAAAATGTTTTATCAAAGAAATCTCCCACTAAGGCCAAAAAAGAACTCAAGAAAAAATAATTAAACCAAAAAGCATAATATCACATTTTCTTCGCGCTTTACCCTAAAGGGCTCCGACGCGACTCAGAAAATGTAATATTGTGCTTTTTGGTTACCAATAAATAAAATATTAATATTGTGCTCTTTTTGATATTATATTTTTTTATTTGCACAGTAAAACAATTTTGTGATATAATCTAAAACAGAGCAGGTTGTAGTCGATACACTGCGCAGATTTAAGAATAATACTATAAACAAAGATATGGCAGACGATAAAGCATTTTTAGAATATGTTGTAAAAGCCTTGGTTGATAATCCAGATGATGTGAAAATCGACCGTACAGTAGACGAGATGGGAGTACTTATAACTATGACCGTTAATGCGGCAGATATGGGTAAGATAATTGGTCGTCAGGGGAATACTGCAAAAGCGATAAGAACTCTTTTGCGAGTTATTGGAATGAAAAATAATGCTCGTGTTAATCTAAAGATTAATGAGCCAGAAGGTGGTAAAATTGAAAATCCTTCAGCTCCAGTCTCAAGTCAAGCCCCATCAAGTAGTGATTCATCAAAGTCAGTTGATTCAGCGCTTGAAGATTTAAAGGGTATCTAATCGAAAACCCGTCGAAAGGCGGGTTTTCTGCTGATCAACTCTGATGGAATTCAAACTGATAAACACTGATAAAAATTAATAAGTATCTGATATAATAAAAACAGAGAAGAATTTATTAGAAAGATAATTATCAAGAGAATTAAATGAACAAAAAGGTTGAGAATTTTATGTACGAAGATTTATCTTATAAAATCAGAGGAGCTTGTTTTAATGTGCATAATATTTTAGGAGGTGGACATAAAGAAGTAATTTACCAAAAAGCACTTGCTTTGGAATTGAAAAAATTAGGTATTAATTTTGAAAGAGAAAAATCCTTGACGATTAGTTATGATGATGTTAAGGTTGGTGTCTATCGCCCAGATTTTGTTATAAATGATAATATAGTAGTTGAAATTAAAGCCGTTGATTTTATGCCCAAGGATTACGAAGTTCAATTATTGAATTATTTGAAATCAACAAAATTACCCTTAGGATTTCTTATAAATTTTGGACCTAGAAAAGTTGAAGTTCGTCGAAGAATTAATTTTACCAATCAGAATCAATCGGTGTAAGTCAGCTTTTATCAGTGTCTAATCAGTATTTATTATCAGTGTTGATCAGTATATATGCATTTTCATATTATTACATTATTCCCAGAAATGTTTGACTCATATTTGAATGAGTCTATTCTAGGTAGAGCGATAAAGAATAAAAAAATAAAAATTACTTTTGTAAACCCTCGTAAATTTGTTACAGGTAAATATAAAAAAGTTTGGCCAGATGGTAATGTTTCTCTTCAGGTGGATGATAGACCATACGCTGGTGGTCCAGGTATGGTCATGCGAGCAGAACCAGTTCTCAAAGCTGTTGAGAATGTAACAAAAAAAATTCTCCACCCCACCCTTCGATGCCCTCCTTACAGGAGCAGTACACCTTTTGGATACTTTGATTACAAAGATATCTCAAAAGGTTTTACGGTTGGGTCCCTTACCCAACCTCACCTCAAGAGGGGAATAAAACCAAAAATTTTAATTATTAATTTTATTCCTAATGCAGAAAAGTTTGATACAAAAGTTGCTAAAAATTTTGCGAAAAAATATACCGACATAATTATGATTTGTGGACGGTATGAAGGAATAGACGCTCGTGTAGATAAAATCCTTCGACAAGCTCAGGACAAGTTCTGTAAATTTAAAAAAATTTCAATAGGGAATTATGTACTCACTGGTGGAGAAATACCAGCAATGATACTCATCGATTGTATTTCACGTCAGATAGAAGGAGTTCTAGGGAATTTTGATTCAAGAGAAGAAGAACGTGTCTCAACAAGCGAAGTTTATACTCGCCCTGAAATAATAATTTATAATAAAAAGAAATACAAAGTGCCTGCGGTTCTTCTCTCGGGCGACCATAAAAAAATAGAGAAGTGGAAAATGCGTTAGGCAAGGCCTAACGCAGAGTAATACAAAACAATATAATTGGTTGCACAAGGGCTTAGAAATCCTTTGTTTTATTGTTTAATTTGTGAAAGAAACGAAAAATTCCTCAAACGTGGATAACTTTTGTTTTTTCTTGGAACAATTCAATTGTTTTGTTATAATATAAAGAGTATTTTTGACATATAGTATCTCGGATATCCGATATACGAGATCCGATATGTTTTAAAAACATTTACAAATATTAGGTAAAAATGGAATCATTAAAAAAAGTCATTTCTTTGCATCAAGCAGCCAAGATTTCTGGGTATACCCAGGACCATCTCGGCTATTTGATACGTAGCGGTGAGATAAAAGGAGTCAAAAAAGGAAGGAATTGGTTTACTTCTAAAGATGAGGTTAAGAGTTATCTTTTAAAGCAAAAAACTATCCACGCTCAGTCATCTAATAAAGGTTCTGTTAAAAAAATTCTCCACAAAAAGCTAGCTGTTAAGAGTTTCTTTACCCACAATTTTACCCACAATTTCACTCGTAATTTTACCCACAATTTCACTCGTAATATTTTGGTTTTGGTCATCATCGCATTTGTGGCTCTCCCTTCGCTTGGTTTCTACTCTTTCGTTTTTTCGAGACACACAGAAGAAGTGAAAGCCAATAAGATAGTTGCACAAGAAAAAATTCCAGCTTCTCTTCTCTCCGCATCTGTCCTAGATTCATTTACATCTGTATCAAGTGGACTTGCCGATGGTTGGGTAACATTCACGGAAGGGATATTAAATAATATTAAAGATTCTGCAAATGGAACAAAAGAATTTGCCATTTCTGTCTGGGATGGAGCCACATTTGTCGGGAGTGGAATTACAAATGGAATCACATCTACCCCAAGTGTAATTGCAAGAGTTATCACATATGTTGGTAATTCACTTACATCTGTATCTAATGGACTTGCATTTGGTTGGAATTCATTAACATCTATCCCAAGTAAAATCGCATCAAATTGGAATTCATTTCTTGCTATTCTTTCCACACCAAAACCTAAAACAATCACAGTCATACCTCCTTCACTCACAACGACAGCACTGACAATTAAAATTAAAGTTATTGCACCAGAACAACCGTCAACATCAACCACGGGAACCTTTGTCGCTGGACGCACAATCATTCAAAAGATTTACGAACAACCTCAAACCACAATCATCAATCAAGTTGACCCAACAATCTTTACCCGTATAGAAGGTATTGAATTAGCATTACAAAACAGTATCACTCACGATTCTCGTCAAACAGATAGAACATACGACAGTGTCAGTAGAAGCGTAAGTGGCGCATCAGAAAACATTACAGAAGATGGAACACTAAATGACACAACTTTAAACAGACCGACATTAAGTGGGATAACTACACTCAACGGTGCTGTAACTTTAGACAATTCTTTCTCTCAAACTGGAGCAAATACTTTTTCTACAGGGACAGGAGCTATTAGTTTGAATGGGCCAGTCGCTGGATTCACTATGGGAGGAACTTTAGCTATGGGAACAAACAATATCACTTCAACTGGTTCACTCGGTGCAACTGGAGCTGGAAAACTTACTAAAGGTTGGTTTACTGATTTAGAAGTATCCAATGATATTATAGGAAATGTTACCGGTACAGCAGGTAACATAGCAGGTGGAGTAGGTGGCGAAATATTGTATCAATCAGCAAGTAACACAACCGGAAGATTAGGAAACGGTACAGCCGGACAAGTACTCACATCACAAGGTACAACTCTTGCTCCTCAGTGGACAACACTTTCAGGTGGGGGAATGGTTTATCCCGGAGTAGGTATCGCCATTTCTACAGGTTCAGCATGGGGAGCTTCCATCACTAATAATTCTGCGAACTGGAACACAGCATATTCTCAAACAAGACAATGGGATGGAGGAAGTACAGGATTAGTCGTAGCAACTGGAAGAACTTCACTTGGATTAGGATCGGCAGCTCTCAACAATACTGGAGACTTTGCAACAGCTACTCACAACCACACTGGAGTTTACGCTCCAGTTCTAGGTGTTGATGATAATTATGTAACAGATGCACAAATAATATTATTAGGAAATACATCTGGAACTAACACAGGTGACAATTCAGCCAACAGTTCTTCTCAACCAGTAGATTCAGACCTCACAACTATCGCTGGACTTACCGCCACTACCGGTAATATTATCCAATCAGTTGGCAGTGCTTGGGCTAGTCAAACTCCAACCCAAGTTACCGCCACCCTTCTCAGTATGACCGGAGATTCTGGAGCTGGAGGATTAAAAGGTTTAGTCCCAGCTCAAGCGATTGGAGATGCAACAAAGTTTTTAACTGGTGCAGGAACTTGGGGAACACCTGCAGGCGTAGGTGACATGGTTCTGGCCTCTGTGCAAACAGTCTCTGGAGCCAAAACATTTAACGATACAAAACTATTGTTAAGAAATGTTGCCAATACCTTTAATGGAAGTTTTGTTAATACCAATACCGTCGACAGAGTTTACACTTTGAAAGATGCTTCTGGAACTTTAGCTTTCACCTCTGACATTACTGGAACAAACTCTGGCACCAACACGGGAGACAATTCAGCCAACAGTTCTTCTCAACCAGTAGATTCAGACCTCACAACTATCGCTGGACTTACCGCCACTACCGGTAATATTATCCAATCAGTTGGCAGTGCTTGGGCTAGTCAAACTCCAACCC
>Ga0265292_1000480_pt1 | contig 56432 bp, 53 predicted proteins | sample Munlanlewell296A_FD_189080 | JGI IMG/M metagenome (GOLD analysis project Ga0265292, IMG submission 189080) | Leachate microbial communities from a municipal landfill in Southern Ontario, Canada - Leachate well 296A | ecosystem: Engineered > Solid waste > Landfill > Unclassified | place: Canada... | reverse complement strand
TCTGAGGCGCTCAACCACTCAAAACTAAAATAGCCTGGAATATTTGGCGCCGGCCTTGACTGCGATGTTTGCGGCCCGCGCTGATGAACCACACACCAAACATTGACTAAACTTGCTGCTAATTCATCAATTACTTGATTAATTTTCTGGGAACCTTGACTACCGCCAGTGACTATTAGCACCGGTAAGTTAGCCGGATTTTCAAACCAACTTGGTTTGGTTAGGTTAGGGTCAAAAATACTTGATCTAATTAGATTACCCACCACGCTTGTTTTGGTTTGATCAAAGAAAATTTGACTTTCTGGAAATGACACTCCAACGTATTTAGCAAATTTGCCAATCACTCTGTTGGCCAGTCCGACGGCTCTAGTTTGCTCGTGAGTCACAACCGGAATTTTTAGTCTCCAGGCTGCTAGAACAATTGGCACTGCTAAATAGCCTCCAAAAGAAACAACGCAATCCGGTTTTTCAAGTTTTAAAATTTGGGTAGCCCTTAAAGAACTTGCCAATAGTTGACCAAATCTAAATAGCCAAATCCAGACAGTGACCATGGCAAATTTTGGCGCGGCTAAACTAAGAAATTTAATCCCTCTTCTTGACACTTCAGTTAACTCCAAGGCTTTCTGATCAACCCGGCTATGAGTTCTGCCAATAAAACAGAGATTAACCTCTGGATGTTTAGATTGTAAAAAATCTAGCATGGCTAATGCCGGTGTTAAATGACCTCCAATTAAAATTAACTTCATGTTGGCTTTCGACTAATTTGCAGCACAATCCCCATTATAAAGAAAAGCATCAAAAGTGACGACCCGCCATACGAGAAAAACGGCAATGGCACCCCAGTTAAGGGAACTAATGCTACCACAGCCGCTAAATTTAAAACGATTTGACTGCTAACCCACAAAAAGATGCCCATTCCAACCAATCTTTGAAAACTACCAGCTGGGGCCCTAGTGACTAATTTAAAAATTAGCCAAATCAAAGTCACAAATAAAAATATTATTAGGCTAGCACCAATAAAACCGACTTCTTCACCAACTATGGCAAAAATAGAATCGCTACTAGCTTCCGGAATGTAGAGATATTTTTGAGTTGAGTTACCGATACCTTGACCAAATAAACCTCCATTTCCCAAACCCAGAGTGACCTGTCTGACATGAAATCCCTTTCCCAATGGATCCAATTCAGGATTGAGATAAGTTGTTAATCTAGCCAAGCGATAGGGAGATAAAACAATAATTAGCATTAAAACTAAGAAGCCAATCAAACCCACCGGCAACAACTTAGTTAAGTTTCCGTTAGCTAAAACATACATCCCTAAAATAATTCCCAAAACTACTAATAATGAGCCTAAATCTGGTTGAAGTAATATCAAACCCAAAGGCAGACTCAAAAATAATAAAAAAGCCCCCAACCTTTGGTGCTTAGTAAACCAAGAAGCAAAAAAAACAATTAAGGCAAATTTTGTCACCTCGGCTGGCTGGAGGACAAACGCCCCTAGATGTAACCAGCGATGCGCCCCATTTAATTCCAGACCAATTCCTGGCAAAAACACCGCCACTAAACAAAAAATTGCCACTCCATATAATGCCAATGCGCTTCGGCGCCAAAAATCTAATGGCCACAGCCACCCCACTAAACCAGTCCCGATCCCTAAAACCATCCACAAAGATTGTTGTCTTAAAAAATGATATGGATTGCCAATCATTCTAAAGCTCTCAGCAGTAGAGGCCTCAAATACAAAAAACAAGCCAATTAAGCAAATTGAAATTAGCAAACCCAAAAAGCTGCGTTGCCAGAAATCTAAGTCAAAGCTTGGTAGTTTCCAAGCAGAATTTTTTAAACCTAATACTTTAGGCGGTGATTTTTTTTGAGGAGTTTTTTGAGCCGGCTTTAAACTCAATTTAGACCAAATTTTAGCCTCGTGACTTTTGGGGAAAACTTTTTTATGAGCGTAATCTGAATGCTGAGTCTGCATATCGAGATCAAGTATGGCAGATTTTTTACTTCGCGAACACGCGGAATATCTTCAAACCCTAAATCATTGCCAACCAAACCCCAAACAGCGTTAACATAATCTGCATCAACCAAACCCGCTGAACGATTTTTGGTTCTTCCCAGCCAATTTTTTGAAGTGTCAAATGAAAAGGTGCAGCCGGCATAATTTTTTTATGCAAAAACCTTTTGCTTAATAGTTGAATCAACGATGTGCTGATTTCAAATACAAAAATAAATCCAATTATCAATAACGCCACAATCTTGCCCAAGAGTAAGCCTACTACCGCCAACGTAGCTCCAAAAGCCATCGCGCCAACGTCGCCCATGAATAATCTGGCCGGGTAGACATTGAAGTACAAAAATGAGATTAAAGAACCAATCCATAAAACTAAAAATAATGACAACGGGACATCTAAAATTGTCGATGACAAAAACCACAGACCAAACAATGAGATCATGAGTGTCCCAGATGCCAAACCATCAAGACCGTCGGTAATATTAACCGCATTCGCAAAAGCTAAAATCACAAACACGGCAAAGGGTATGAAACCCCAACCCAACTCAAATGTGCCCACAAAAGGAACGTTAACGATTGAAATTCCCAAATTGAAGTAAAGCATTGCCGCCGCAACGGTCGCCAAAATCAACTGCAAAATTAATTTTTGATGCATCCTCAAGCCAAAAAATTTTTCTTTACTGAAACCAAAAAACTTTTTGATGTCGTCATATAGTCCCAAGACACCAAAAGACAAAAAGGTAAAAAATAACACATTGACTTCTTTTTGGTAATTAGCGTAAACGCTAGTTACTTCAATCCCCATAACTGAAAAAATCGGTAAAATCAGACTAAACAGCCCCGAGACAATCATGATTACCAACAGCCCGCCACCTACAGGCGTGCCAACTTTTTTGCCATGAAATTGATCAAAAATTGGGGTTAACTTACCAAAGGCGTCTGTCGTCTCCTGCTGAGCTCTCTGAAACTTAAGTTTGTAGAGCAGATTTATGAACGGAATAATTGCCAAGCTGGTGGTGATAAACGAAAAAATTAAAAATCCTAACGATAAAGCTAATGAACTCATATGAAGATCGCTTTCAAATTATGCACCAATTGAATCCACGGGCACAACTAGACGTTCGATTTTAGCACCCAAAGACCGTAATTTAGCCTCAATATTTTGATAGCCTCGTTCAATTTGCTCAATATTGTGTAAGATGGTCGTACCCTCACCGCTGATGGCAGCCAAAAGAGTAGTCGCGCCAGCTCTCAGATCATGAACAGCATATTCTCCGCCATGAAATTCGGTTGGACCAGAAATTTTAATAGCATGAACATCTGTGGGTTTGTTGTCGTGCCAATCAAAATTGTAAAACTGGTCAGGATTACCAACCTCTGGCTGAATTGGTGAGATTTTAGCGCCCATTTTTACCAAAGTCTCTACATACTGAAATCTATTTTGCATGACTGTTTCGTGAATAATGCTGTCTCCGGTGGCATGACAAGCTAATGTCGCCCAGAGTGGTTGCCAATCGGTCATGAACCCAGGATGAATTAAAGTTTGCACATCAGCTGAGCGGAGTGGTCCTTTATAAAAAAACCTAATCCCATATTCACCCACCTCAAAACCGGCTCCAACTTCGGTTAATTTTTCTAAGAAAGCAGTCAAGTCAGAAGCCCTAGCATTTTCAACCACAATGTCGCCTTTAGAAGCAATGGCAGCGCAAGCATAGCTGACTGCTTCATTTCTATCTGGCATAATTCTATGAATCGCGCCGGTTAATTTTTCAACCCCTTCAATTTCAATCACTTTAAAGGCTCTGCGTCTAATTTTTGCGCCCATAGCGTTTAAGAAAACAATTAAATCATCTACCTCTGGCTCTAAAGCCGAATTTTCCAATATTGTTGTGCCCTTAGCCAAAACTGCAGCCATGATCAAAGTTTCTGTCCCGGTATGAGTATTTTTGGCAAATTTATAATTTGTGCCTACTAGTCCAGTTGTTTTTGCCTTCAAAAATCCGTTTTCTTGAGTCAACTCCACTCCCATGGCTTTTAATCCGTCTAAGTGTCGCTCTAGTGGGCGTTTGCCGATTTTATCTCCACCTGGTAGGGGGACGCTGGCTTGACCAAATTTAGCTAAAAGTGGTCCTAAAAATAAAGTCGAGGCTCTAGATGCCTCACCATATTTAGCCGCAATCTCAAAGTTCCAAAGGGCTTGAGGTCTAATAAATAAGGTTTGCTCACCAGCAGACACCACTTCGGCGCCCAAGCTCTGCATCACCTCAGTCACCATGGCTACGTCTGAAATGGCGGGTAAATTTAAAAGTCTCGATTCTGCCTGACCCAGCAAAGCCGCAATCATGAGTTTGTATGAGGCGTTTTTAGCCCCACCAACTCTGACACAGCCTCGGAGCGGCGTGCCTCCTTGAATTTTAAAAATTGCTTGAGTTTTTACTTCAGACATAATTAATTTCTGTTATTTCGCTTGAGACTATCGAATATAAAATACTTCTTCGTGTAATTCTACTCCGAACTTGGCCTTAACAGTTTGTTTAACCTCAGAAATTAAAGTTTTTAGATCAGCGCTGGTGCCATTACCGTGATTGATCATAAATGCCGCATGTTTTTGACTAACTTCCAGATCGCCAACTTTCAAACCCTTGAGTCCAGCCCTATCAATTAAAAAACCACCAGGTACAAACTCGCGCTGGGAAAATTCTGGGAATAATTGCTTTAAGGCTGAAGTATTGGGGACGTTTTGAAAAATACAGCCAGAACTGGGTAAACCTAAAGGCTGTGTTGCTGCCCGATACTCCGTAGCCTGCTTAATTAGGGCTTCAGATTGGGTCTTATCTCCAATTGGTAACTCGAACTCTACTTGCCAAATAATTTCGCCAGATGTCTGAAATCTGGAGCTGTCATAAGCAAAATTGCAATCAGTTTTAGACAACCAAATGACTTCACCAGCCGAAGTTACAATTTGAACTCTAAGAATATACTCACTAATTAAGTGGTTTTGATAATGGGCATTATTAAAAATTGCACCACCCACTGATCCCGGCACCCCTAAAAAATATTCTAGTCCAGTCAAGCCAGCATCGAGAGTTTTTCTAACCAGCAAGGCGGTTTTTTGGCCAGAACCAACTCTGACAACTCCGTCAGCAGCTCTGAGCTCTTGGTTTGTCAATTTCACCACTAACCCAGATACACCCTCGTCTGCTACGACCACATTACTAGCGCCGCCAATCAGCGTCAGCTTTAGATCGTGCTTAGTAACATAGCGGCGGACCTCTTGTAAATCAGTTAGATCAGAAATTTGGACAAACAAGTCTGCCAAACCACCTAGTTTAAAATAGGTTTGTTGCTTGAGAGGCCAATCCAGCTTACAATCCAGATTAGAAAATGCCGCTTTAAACTCCTGGCGCCAGTCTGTCATGGAACTATTGTACCGTATATGACCACGAACTCTAGTCTGCAACCAGTTTTTTTACCCAAAGCCAATGAAGGTATAGCTTTAATTGACAAGCCGAGTGGGATTTCCAGTCATTATGTGGTCAATCATCTCAGACACAGATTTAATCTGAAACGAGTGGGCCACGCTGGAACTTTAGATCCTCTAGCAACCGGACTCCTAATCTGTCTCTTAGGCAGAAACTTTACTAAACTCCAAGATCAGTTTTTGAAACAACCTAAGGTCTATACTTGTGACTTTTCACTAGGTTTCACGACAGATACCTATGACAGAACTGGCCGAAAATTGACACAAGCCAGCTGGCCAGATATTGCCAAAATTACTCGAGATCAAGTATCGAGTGAATTGATAGGTCTATCTGGCTCACAGCTTCAGACTGTCCCAGCATTTTCCGCTGTCAAAATTAACGGCAAAAAACTCTACGATAAAGTCCTCCACGAACCTGATTTTGACCTCAGCAATTTACCTAGCAAAAAAGTCGAAATTACCAAGCTAACTCTAGAAGATTGGCAAATAAACCCCGAAACTAAAACCCTGTCTGGTTCATTAAGAATAGCTTGTAGCAGTGGAACTTATGTCAGGTCCATAGTCCATGACTTGGGCTTAAAATTGGAAGTCGGAGCCTGTGTGATGGAATTGAGACGCTTGAGTATTGGACCCTGGAATGTTGTTCAGGCAGCTAAAATTTCAGACGAAAATATTAAGTTATATCAGGTTATTTCCCAGCTCCCTCAAGAACTCAAAATAAAAAATGACCAGCCAATTAATATTTAGCGTGGGGAATAATTCCCATCACTTTGAATGGCCAATACTTAAAGAAGGCTCGACCAACGATACCAGATTTTTGAACTGGTCCCCAAGTCCTAGAATCAGCTGAATAAGGCCGGTTGTCGCCGCTGACGAAGTATTCGTCTGGACCATTTGTAATTGGACCATTTTGAGTAAATTTTCCCGGTAAGATATCAAAATCAGCTGGAATATAGTCTTCTTTCAAGGCCACTCCGTTGATAAAAATTTTATTTTGCTTAATTTCAACAGTTTCGCCTGGCAAGCCGACAATTCTTTTGATGTAGTCGCAGCCAGTCCCCTTAGGACAATGGGCTGCCTCTGGAGCGTGGATGACCACTACCTCGCCTCTAGCTGGATTTCTGGTTTTGTAACTGACTTTGTCAGTCAAAACGTACTCACCACTTTGAAAATTTGGCACCATAGATTGGCCGTTCACTTGGTGGGGCTGCATAAAAAACAGATAAACTACTAAGAAAATTGACAGGGCGATCACTAAGGTCTCGATCATGTCTAGAAAAAAAGCCCCTATTTTAGAGAAAAACATATCATTAATGGTAACGGTAGACCCAGGGGAGATTCAAGCGGTAGAATGGTGACAATGGGTTATACCAATAATGCAATTACTGGCTTTAGTTGGCAGACGCTTCAAAAAGGTCTAACTGCCGGCGTAACAATTTTTAAAATGTATTGCTTAGCCAGATTGCTAGACCCAACTGATTTTGGCTTGTTTTCTCTAACCGCAATCGCTCTGGGCGTCACAGAGAGCCTGACTGAAACTGGCATTAACTTAACCATTCTCCAATCGAAACAACCTGTCAATTATTTTATTAACACTGCCTGGATTGTTTCAATTGGCAGGGGAGTATTAATCAGTTTAATCATGTTGCTGCTTGGAGTGGGCATGGCTGAATTTTTTCAAAATCCAGACCTAACTCAATTAATTGCTGTCGCCGCCCTCATCCCAATTATCAAAGGCTTTATTAATCCAGCCATTGTTTCTTGGCATAAAGACATGGCTTTTTTGCGCGAAAGCTTTTATCGCTTCAGCCTGGTCATAATTGAAGCTATCGCCTCAATAATCTTAGCCATAATTCTGAATTCAGTCTGGGCTTTAATTGGCGGCTTATTGGTTGCCGCTGTGGCCGAAGTGATTATTTCTTTTTGGGTGCTTGAATTAAAACCAAAATTCAAATATTCAGTTAGCTGCGCTAACCAAATTTTCGCCAATGCCAAATGGTTAACTTTAGCCACGGCCTTTCACTACCTGAATGAGAATATTGATAACTTATTAATTGGTAAATTAGTTGGCACTTTTAACCTAGGGATTTATCAAAATGCTTATGGCCTGAGCCATAAACTAAACTATGAAGTAACTAAATCAATTCATCATGGCACTATCCCCATTTTTACTAGAATTGTTGATTCAACAACCAGACTCAGGCAAGCTTTTACTAAATCACTCGTCGCCACATCATTGATAGTTTTAATTGGATCGGCGCCACTTTTATTGGCGCCTGAATTAATCGTCACTTGGTTGTTGGGACCCAAATGGCTGGCTGTCATTCCACTGGTTAGAATTCTGACCTTATCTGGTCTAATTCAAAGTTTCAGCTCCATCGGCTACACCTTATTTTTGGCTAAAAAGTCCTATGCAATTATGAATCTTCACCTAGTTTTATCACTCGTTTTGATGACGGGCTTGATTTGGTTGTGGGGAAGTTCTCAAGGCATGATCGGGGCTATCAACGGTATTTTCTGGTCTAGATTAGCCACAGCGCCTTTAATTTTAGTTGGTATTATTTATTCTCTCAAAGATCCAAAACCAACTCATGTCTAACTTAATTGAGCTGAAAAAATTTTTCCAAACCCATTGGCTGGCAATTTTGCTCGTAGCCCTGGGGAGTTGGCTAAGATTTACCCAACTGCCAGAGAAAGGGATTTTGTTTGGAGACAGCGGTCGAGATTTGCTAGTCGCCGCTCAAGCAATTGAAAACAAGGAGATCCCACTCTTAGGCATTCCTTCCAGCATTCCAAGATTTCACCAAGGACCACTAACTATTTGGCTAAGTATGGTTATTTACCAACTTTTTGGCTTTAAACCAATCTTTTTTTATTGGACATTTGCTCTCATTGGCTGTTTAAGCTTGCTAGCCATTTATGAATTCTCAATTCTGACTTTAAATCGGAAAACCGGCCTAATCGCTTTAGCTTTCCTGGCAGTTTCACCACTAGCTATCGCCCACAGCCGAATGCCCTATCACACAGTTCCTATTGCCTTAACCACCATCATTGCTCTTTGGGCTTTAACAAGAGTTGTTGAGCGCAAAAAAGCCAGTTTGGCAGTCGCCACTTTTGCAGTCAGCCTGGTTTTTCAACACGAACTAAGTTTATTTCCCTTATTTTTAGCAATTCCCATCTGCTGGTGGTGGGGCGGCATCCTTAAAAATCAAGCCTGGTTGACGGCCGCTAGAATCAATCTCAAAGAGATTTATCTCGCCGGCTTCGCTTTAATTCTCGGAGTTTTACCTCAACTTTTATCTGAAATTAAAGACGGCAGTCACCAACTCAGCGGTTTTGTGCTTTGGCTGGGATATCGAATTTTGAGTTTTTTTCTCCCAAGTTCCCAGCATTTTGGCATGAGTACTTTTTTTACCGGCATTCAAACTAGTTTAATGTATTGGACTAGAATTTTCTTCGTCCCAGACAACAAACTCACCAGTATTTTAATGATTGGATTGGTAATTTTAACCATTGCTGGCTGGGTTAAGCTGAGTAAGAAAATCCAAACAATTAAAGATTTTACACCAGGTATTGGAGTAACGCTCTTAACTACCATATTGATAACTGCTGGATATTTAATGCACGGCGCTCCATCAGAAGCCTATTTTCCAGTCTACACAATTCTCTGGCCATTAATTATTGCAATTGGATTTTCGAACTTAACTCCACTCTTAAAAAAACTCAGCTCTGGTTGGCTGGTTCTGTGTATGTTGGTGGCTGTGACTGGCATCTATCGAAATAATTTTTGGGTCGATCAAAATTTTACTTGGAATTATGGCCCTAGCGTTGGCTCACAAATTAAAAGCTTAATCTGGGCAGCTGAAAAAACTGGCCAAAATCAATTAACCCTAACCAGCTCTGATCCAGACTCACAGTTTAGTAATTATCTCGATAATTACGTTTGGCTGAGTCGAAGCTTAAATTTAGCAGCTACTTCATTAGCTGGAAACAAATTCCCAAATCAAACCCATAATCAAGTTTTACTCAGATCCCAAAATTTAAACGCTGTCTCTCAAGAATTTACCGGTCAACATTTTTATGGCCAAAAATTTAGACTTGAATCCAAGTTGGTTCAGCCAGCTAGTACAACTGAAATAAACTAATTAGCAAATTATGCCAACCATTTGGACACAAAAATTTTCGCAACCTTCGACTGACCAAACTCTGCCTTTGGCTTTGGCAATGTTGCTGAGTAGTAATTCTGAAACTGCCCGTCAAAACCAACTGGCTAGATTAAAATCCGAACTGCCATTTGTAACTAGTATCTGGTTTGGAGAAACTTCAGAAAAAATTACCAACTTTGCGGCAGCCCGAAACTTAGTCTTAAATCAAATTTCTGAGCCGTGGCTTTTTTGGTTAGATAGTGACGAAATTTTAGCTGATCCAGATAAATCTTTTATTGTGTTGAAAAATTTATTGCAAAAAACTGATCTCTCAGGCCTAACTTTATCAAGAGAGGACTGGCTTCATCAAAAGCCCTTAAAATATGGTGAAACTAACGCCATCAAGCTACTTAGAATCCACCGGCCTCAAGCTGGTAATTTCGTTAATCAAGTCCACGAGAAATTTTCACTAACAGAAAAGGCTCCGCCTCATTCGTCACCCATCAAGATATTTCATCATAGTCACAACTCAGTTGGGGAATTTTTTAATAAAATTTCAAATTATGCCCAAATTAGAGCAAAAGAGAGATTTTTTCAACCCAACCCGCCTACAAAAAACCGATTATTTTGGGAACTGGTATGCTGGCCAATTGGCAAATTTTTTTATATTTTTCTCTGGCAACAAGGTTGGCGAGATGGCTTCAGGGGTTTAATCTATGCCACGATGATGACTCTACACTCCGCTTTTGTTAGAATTTTTGGGCTAGAACTGTTGACTACTCAGCCAAAACAAGATCATGAAACTTAATTCAACCCAAATATTCTGTTTAACTGGTTTGAGTCTATTTGCCTTAGCCAGTTTGGGCCAATTTCAAAGAATTCAGCTAGCTCCAAACCTAGCTTTTTATTTCCAAGACATTGGAATATTTTTATGGCTGTTGCTAAATTGGTGGTTAGGTTCGAAAAAGATTTGGAAACTGGTTGAGCTCCAAAATTTCTTCAGGCAGCGGCCAGAAATTTTCTGGACCTTAATTTGGATTTTAATGGGCTGGCTCTTAGCCCTAATTCAAGCAAATAATTTTCAAATTCTCCTCAGGCCAATTTTGTATTTAGCCAGACTAATTTTAGTAGTTATTTTTAGCTTCAAATTAAACCAAAAAATAACCTCAGCCTGGCCAAATCAGGCGAGTAAAATCTTCCCACTAACTGCTTTAGTTTTTGGGCTAACCATTCTTTTGTGGGGCTTGATGCAGTACTTCTGGCTACCTGATACTCGATTCTTAAAAACTTTTGGTTGGGATGATCATTATTATCGCTTGATTAGCACTTTATTCGACCCAGGTTTTTCTGGATTAATCCTAGGCATCACTTTGCTGGGTTGGGTAGGATGGGCGAGAGAGAAAATATTTAATCAAACTAACTCTATGGGGTGGCTAAAAATTGGTTGGCTAAACGTTAGTTTTGGACTTATAACTGGGATTTTATTGACGTATTCCAGAGCCAGCTATCTAGCTATCGTAATTGGTCTAGGGTGGCTAGGATTAAATCTCTGGAAAAAAGTCAAAATTAGCTTAAGACTAACAAGCTTGATATTAATGCTCACGCTCGGGTTAGGAATTTTGATTTTACCCCAACCAACTGGTGAGGGAGCCAATCTCCTCAGAGTCAGCACTGTAAATTCAAGACTGACTACGTCTCGGTTCGCTTTGGAGAGGTTGAGTCCGGTTGAGTGGTGGCTGGGCAATGGCTTGTTTATAAATTCAAGAGTTTCAAGTTCAAATCAATTCCCAGATCACGCCCAATTACCTGATAATATTTTTATCACTTTTTTAACCGGAATTGGCTTGGGTGGGCTTTTAGTGATGCTAAAACTTTGGGGCCAAAAAGCCTGGCTTTACTGGCAAAGCCTCACTAACGTGAGTCAAAGTATTTGGTTAGCTGTTTTAACTCACAGCCTATTTAACAATAGTTTATTTCAACCTCAAATCTGGTTGCTGCTGCAACTTTGGCTGACCTAGTCTAGAGTTTAAAGGTAACTTTCAACTCCATTTCGTAAGTATTACTAGCCTTATCTACCGCCCTAACTTTCAACGTATTTTCGCCCTCGCTCAGACTAACCGGAATTTCAAAGGCGCCATCTGCCTTAACATAATTAAGTCGATCGTTTAAATAAATCTTGGTTTCTGGTTTAGTTTTACCTTTAACAAGCAGGGTTTGATTTTTCCTACCTACAATTTCTGCACCACTTTGTGGCTCTTCAATATCGACTGTTAAAGGTTCTGAGTCTGAAAAGAGCAAATAAACCGGTGAAACAACAGACTCATTCTTAGTTGCATCCACGCCATAAACTTTGAGTTCATTTTGCCCCGTCTCAAGTCTCAATTCATGTTCAAAGTTGCCTGTTTGGTCAACTGGAATTGTGGCTACTTCAGTCCCATTAACTAGTAAAATCACTTGACTTTCAGCCTCACCGAAACCAGTCAGTCTGACAGTGGCGCTATTCGTAGCCTGATAGGGCAGAGAGAGAATTGGCACCTGTGGTGGCAGAGTATCAGTGATTTTATTTAAATTAGAACTATTGCCGTCAAGAATAAAAAAGAAAAACCTGATTGCAGCTGGCATTAGAACTACAACAAAAAAAACTAATGTCACCAGCCCACCAACAACATATAAAGCCGTTTGTTTAATCAGCTTTGATTTTTCATGCTTGAATAATCTGGAGTTGGGGCGAGGTGAATTCATATTTTTTGGAGCCAGAGGTGGGAATCGGACCCACGACCTACGGTTTACGATACCGCCGCTCTACCAACTGAGCTACTCTGGCGGAGTTCTCCGCATTAATTAATGCATTTTAACAATTAACAACTTGATTGTATACCTTTTAATCAGCCAGCAATTTGTTTATCAATGTTTTATAATCACTGCTGTTAAATTGCAAAAGAGGGCTCTTTATGGACATTTTACCCAAACCATTTGTTGATCATCTTGAAACAAATATCTTATGTACCGCCGCGGAATTATCAGGCTGGAAAATTAGTGTTACCCACGGCAAAGCTGCAAATTTAGTCGAAATCTCAAAAAACGGCCAATCATATCGAGCCATCAGAAGTTTTTTGTCAGTCAACGATGCTGTTAGCAGGGCAATTGCCGCTGATAAATTTATCACTCACTTAGTCTTATCTAAGGTTACCCCATTCGTAACTCATCCTGAAAAATGGCTTATTTCTGAACTTTCGGATCAGCACATTCAAACATTACTTTCAAAACACGCTAAATTAGTTGTTAAACCTTTAAGTGAAAACAATGGTGTCGGGGTGACAACTTCATTAAGTTCAATTATCTCAGTCAAAAAAGCTATAAAAAAAGTCGCAGCCCTAGGCTGTGACTCAGTTTTGATTGAAAATCATGTTGAAATAATTAATGAATATCGAGTCATCCTTTGGAAAGGCAAGCCGATTGATATTTTTAGAAGAATTCCTGCTTTTGTAATAGGCGATGGCAAGCTAAGTATTAGGCAACTTATTAATGAGAAAAATCATTATCGCTTGACCAAACTTTACAATTTATTTGAACCAATTAAACTAGATGAAGATTGTTCAGAATTATTAAAAAAACTTAACCTATCTCCTGAAAGTATTTTGGCCAAAGACAAATATCTAACTTTAGAAACCACTTGCAATTTATCCCAAGGTGGCGAAACTGAAAGAGTAGAGCTAGCAACTGTCCATGCTGGATATCTTGATTTGTTCAAAAAAATTTACTTAGAAACTGGCCTAAATTACGTTGGAGCAGATTTAATTACGCCTGATTTAACCAGTCAACCAGAAGTTAACCGCAGCGCCATTAATGAATTGAATTGTGCGCCAGGTCCAACTATTGGAGTTTATTCTGACATGATAGAAAACCAGCCATATTTAAGTTATAGAAAACTTCTAGCAGCTATTGAAGCAGATCCTCCTACATTTAATTCTAAACTGATTTAGAAAACGGAATTATTAGAATTATGACTGTTTAACTTTGATAATTTAAAATTATTTGTTCATTAATCAATTGCCAACTTGGGTTTACAAATTGAATTTAACCCTCATACTAGATTGAGTATGGATAATAGAATACCTCATGAAGTTACTGTTGGAGACTTGGCTGATGGTAAACTAGCTACAATTTTGCCAGTCCTTGAGACTTGGAAATCGCTTCATAAAACCAAATTTGTCCTATCACAAGATGGAAAATTCATCGAAACATTGACTAAGCCAGATGGAGCAAACGGCACCGTCTGGCAAATTGATTTTACGGCAGATAAATACACTTCAATTGGGATTGGAATCCATCATCGAGATCAAAAGATAATTCGAAACTGCATTGATTGGATCCAAACTACCACCGGAGTGGACTTTTTAGCTGAAGGCGCCTCTCCAATGCACTTTGTATATTTCAGCCATCCTGAAAGTGACCAAGCCGTGCTGGTAGAAAGGCGCGACGACCAAATATTTACGACTGAAATTACTCTCTATGACGGTAGGGTAGTCGCAGATGAAATGGCCAATCACCAATTATTAATCGAGGTGATTAATAATTATGTTCAGGCTCGCTTAACTGGCTCACAAGATCTAACACCAAACACAGACACCGCGGAACTAGTTCATAAGGAAAAACTCTCCGCCACCCTTGACCAAACCCTATCACGCTGGCAAGAACGCCAGCCGTCTCCTAGAAAGACCATAAAACAACTGACTTACACTAGAAATGGTTATGGCCAACCGCTGACAATTACCCAGGTCATGGACTCTAGATTAAACGACATCTCGTCTGATAACTGGATGGTAAAAACTTCAGTATCTACTGATGTCATGGCCATGGAATTTCGAAGGCCCTTTGATAACCAAACGATTAAACAAATTCTAGAAGCTCAGTGGGCTCAAACTTCGGATACCGAAATTAACCTATTGCTAACCTCTCCAGACATCCCATACTGCCTGCTGCTTATTAGTGGCGCTCGCGAAGCTGACGGTGCTGTTATTTATACCAGCTCAGAATTATATGTTTCCAAAGATGTCACTCTAGATAAATCCTCAGCCACGCGAAAGAGTGAGGCGGCTGAAATAGCTAAACAAATTATGGAAAATTATCTATCAGTGGATATAGCTGAGGCTGGACCAAATCCAGAAAGACAAGCTACTGAAGTTGACCCAGTTTATGCTGCTGAGGCTAGTTTAAATCAAGAAAGAGACCAAATTTTGAATCATTGGACTGGTGTTCTGGGTGTGGGAAAAATCAGTCAACAAAGTACGAACGGGACTTTTATCCAAATGTCTATCTCAATGGACGATCTTGGTAGAGCTACAATCTTAACTGACAATTTTACCAGAGATGCTTCAACAGGATTTTTTACGCCTGACTTGCAGTTAATCAACGCCCCCACTGATGCAGCTTTTTTAAACAAACATCAAGCCAACAATACTCTATGTTTGTTTGACATCAACAGTGAGCCAAAACATGTTAAATTCAAAGGCGAAATTATTCCTATCGAACGCTGCAATAAGCCAGAAATCGAGATTATTTTAAAATCAGGTGATAAATTAAACCAGCTCCTGAGCGGCGAGACTTTCTATTTAGTTGGTGAGTCACCCAATGAAGCGCTATTTATAGAAAATCGAAATAACAAATTGTTTGTGACTAAAATAGAAATACAACCTTCTGACAATGTTGCTAAAAATGCTGGACAATTTTCAGTCACCTTTGATTACAATTTTATCTTCGATAGTCTTCTGGAACATTATCAAAATAACACTGTAATTACCTAGCCAGCTAACGACTTGGTTAGTAAAACCAATTACCTTTAATCTGCCAAAGTATTAAAATTATCTGTTAAGATTAGCAACAATTAGTTTCAAACATATGCAATATCGCACCCTAGGAAAAACCGGTTTAAAAGTCTCTGAAGTTGGCATGGGCACTTGGCAATTAGCCGGCAATCCTTGGGGTTGGGATAAACCAGATGAGGCTGAAAGTCTGAGAGCCTTGGCCAAATTTGTTGAATTGGGTGGCAATTTTATTGATACTGCTTGGGTTTATGGCAGGGTAGATGACCCAAATGACCTGGCTGGAGGCCATTGTAGTGAAGAGTTGATTGGCAACTTCATTAAAACCTCTGGATTAAGAGAGAATGTAATTATTGCTTCCAAAGTGCCCGGTTTAAATCGAAAATGGCCGGCTAGACTTGGCGTACCTATTTCTGAGGTTTTTCCTAAAGGTTATATCGAAAAAATGGTTGACAGCTCGCTCAAAAGCCTCCAAATTGACACCATTGACCTAATGCAGTTTCATGTCTGGCAAGATCAGTTTGTGGAAGAGGATGACTGGAAAACCGAAATCCAAAATATCACTCAAAAGGGCAAAGTCAAACATTGGGGTCTATCAATTAATGATTACCAGCCAAGCAATTGTCTCAGAACCCTCGACACAGGATTGATTTCAACTGTCCAATGTATTTTTAATATTTTTCATCAAAAACCCACTGAAAAACTTTTTCCTTACGCAGCCAAACACAACATCGGCCTGATAGCTAGAGTTCCTAGAGACGAGGGAAGTTTGACTGGTAAATTAACTTTAGAGTCACGTTTCGAAGACGCTATGCGATCCGAATATTTCAGCCCAGCCAGACTAGCTGAGTTTATACCCAGACTTGAAAAGTTGTCTCTGTTGCTGGGATCTGAGGCTAAAACTCTGGCAGATTTGGCTCTCAAGTATATTTTGGCTTTTGATGAAATTTCCAGCGTAATTCCAGGCACTCGAAAAGTCCGAAATGTTATTTCAAATGCGGCAGTTTCTGATGATCCAAAGCTCTCCGCCGCTTTAATGCTCGAACTCCAAAATCATGCCTGGGAAAGAAATTTTTATGTCGATTTAGACGAGGCTTTAGCGACAGATGGTTATATTGAAAAATAGCGTGTGACAAATAAACAAATTGCCAATCAACTTCTAGAAATTTATGGTCGTGCTTGGATGACCAAAGATGTTGATTTAATCTCGACTATTTTTACTGAAGACGCGACCTATCTTGATCCAGCAGAGCCAATCAATATTGGCAAGCCAGCCATTAAAAACTATTGGCAAAAAAAGGTCTTCGAAAATCAAACCGACATTAAATTCAATTTAAACCACATTTGGGTAGATGACGATACTGTCGTTGCTCAGTGGGAGGCGTCGTTTAAAGATTTAAAAAGACAATTGAATATTTCTTTATCAGAAGTAGGAATTTTTGAATTGAGAGCTGGTCTTTTCGCTTCACTAAAAGAATTTTATGTCAGCTCAAAATCAGCTTACTAAAAATTAGAGTTTTTTGAGTGTCCCAACAATTAAGTCTAACTCATCAATATTTGCGCCAATAGGAACCTCATATGAGATATATCCAAACTCAGTGATACTTACAAAATAATCAGACTTAGTTTCTTGCTGGCAAATTATGTATTTATCATTATCTGCTGGTGAAATTTTTTCAACTTTGGCTCTTCTAGCTTTTCGAGTGCCTAGTTTAAGCTCAACAAAACTGGTAAATTTTTGCGAAGGACCATCAAAATTCGGAGAATCATTAAAAATACAGGCACTAGGACCGCTCGCCTCTGGTCTGATGACTAATATTTTGCTGGTATATTTCTCAAGTATTAACTCGTCACTGATATTTTGATTTTTTATGTAATAGGGATCAACAGAAATTGTATGTTTGAGTGTCCAACCTTCTTGGCCAATTGGGAAAGTCACTGAAAACATTGAGTTGGCTAAAGAGTTATTGACATAGGTTTGCTGACCAATCGGGTCGTTATCAATTGCTTCATCCGAATTAGTTTTTGCCAAAGTTGGACTGACATTTACTTTTAAAGCTTCCTCCCGATTAGGATTAGTATTTAAAGAAGAATTAGAATCGGCAACTGGATTATTATTTTTCCTGGAAAAAAATTGGTCTCTAGCCAATACTCCAACCAACAAAATAAACAAAACAAATGCTAAAGTTTTCCAAATTTTAACTGTTTGTTGTTTAACAAACAATGGTTGTGGCAATTCTTGAGAGTTTTGAGTGAGTTGATTTTCCATCAACTTATTATGGAAGACTCTTGCAGTAATAGCAATAAATCAAATCAAAAATTTTATCTAAAACTGAGCTGGAGACGGTACTCAGCTCGAACCTACGCAGCCTTATTACTCCTAAGTTGATTTTAAAACTAAACATCCTAAAGATTCATCTAGACATAAAAAGCTTTCGCAGCTTCATAGATTCTTGAGGACTTTTCAATGCTTTTAATACTGTGAGAGAAACGTCCCAATCTCTAAAGTTATCTCTTGCCACTAAGTCAAGAAATTCTTCGTAACTATAATGCACCAGTTTTATTTTTTCTCCAGTATCTAACTCTTGTGATACTTTGACCTCACAGTCATAAGCAATAAACATATAGATAGCCCAATCAGTTTTTTCCAAAAATTGATCCGCATACCATAGAACTAGATTGTTAGTTTCAATACCAGCTTCTTCTCTCAATTCTCTCTTCACAGCTTCTAGAGGAGACTCTCCTTCATCAATTCTTCCTCCCAAGGTTCCAATAAAGGGAGCTGTGCCTGGTTGTTCTTGTTCAGTTAGGATAACCTTTCCTTCTTTGGTTATAGGAATAATGCCAACAGTATCTGTTCTTTTAACTTTTTCAAAGGTCGCCTTGCTTTTATCAAACATTTCTTGTTCCCATTGATAGACATCAAAAATCACTCCTTCGAATACTTTTTTAGCATTTTGAGGTATTGGTTGTTTGGAAGTTGGTCGTTTTATATCCATATATGTAAATTACTAGTAACTTAGTGTACTTTTATATTGATTTCTGTACATTGGGAGCGGGAGACGCAAATTATTTCGAACCCTATTTCTTTATTGAAATTGTATCTCATTTCCATAAATTGATGATTATGTATCAATCTGATGAGTCTTCTACTAGTCTTGTTTAGCATTTAATGTTTCATCTTCTTGCTAAAAAGCAAAGAAAACACTCGAGACAACAATTAGGAATGGAATAAATATTAAACCTATTAAAACTGAAAGAGATACTAAACTTGCCGCGTATTCTTCATCAAGCTTTTCCATGGAAGAGAATGTTAGAACCATGTAGCCAATTGGAGAAGCAGCTGTTATTACAGTTACAACTCCGCTAAGTCCTTTTAAATTAAAGAGAAAGACTAAAAGCAATCCTAGTAATAGACCTCCTCCCATTCGAACTAATATTCCAAACATGACTTCTTTGAACTTATGAATGTGAGGGCTAAAACGTATACCTAAAGATAGAATAACTAATGGTACGAGTATACCTCCAAGTCTCTCCAGTGTTGTAACGATAACTTCTGGCATCTTAATTTGGAGAACATTTAAAAAGGCTCCTAATATCAGTGCCAAAAACAAAGGGGATAAGAAGACTTTCTTAATACTTTCTAAATTGCTTTGGGAATTATTTCCATAACGACAGGCTAAATAATATGCTAAAGTGATTCCGACAAGTTCACTCCCAAAATCAAAAAGAATGATCCTTGCTAATCCCTCATTGCCAAATGCAGATGCAATGAAAGGTATTGTGAAGCCAGTATTCACAATCATTGTCCCAACTAGCAATACTCCGAGCTCGCCTCTGTTCAATGTTAGTAACCTGTGCCCACATAACCAAGAAACAAAAAAAGTTACTAAAACGATCAGCATTGCAGCAACAGGAATAAGGATGAGATTTGAGTCTAACTTAATAGTGCTGATTGAAAGCAAAACAAGCGATGGTGCTCCAACTAAAAAATTGAGTTTTAAAAATAAATCAGCATCTTTAGGTTCAAAGAACTTTCTTTGCTTCAGAAAGTAGCCTAGAGCGAAAATGAGAAGGATCGGAAGAATTTTTAAAAATGGCGTTAACATGACATTAGTATAAATCCTAAATGCTGATACTTACTACAAGTTCTATTTTCAGCTCTAAAAATATGACTGCAGAAGGTGCCAGATGTGAGTTCTATATCGCTAATCTCTCCAGGCTAACTTTGCATCTGGAGCGGGTAACCGTACTTCGCTCGAACCTGCGAGACTTGGTTACTCCAGATCTAATTTTACAGCTTAATGCTTTAAAGAACCATATAAGTATAAAAAGTTTTACTCATCCTTAATAAGATGTTCAGTAAATCCTCGCTTCACTAACTCTTCAAACGCAGTCCAAACTTCCTTTGGCATTTCTTGCTCAATTTGAAAACTTTGCTTTGGATAAAGTTTAACTCTCTGAGTATCACCAACTGCAATATTAATAATATGATCCTTGGATAATAAGTCATTTGGATAATCTTCAAATGATATCTGTGGAGCTGTCACCATAATGTCAACATCTGGCCATTGCTTCTTGAAGGTTGCATAGGCTCGTCTGCCCATATAGGGTTTCTGAACAACGATGAAATTTTTAAATTTAAGCCCTTTTTCCTCTAGCAGTTTCTTGGTGAATGTAATATTTTCTCCAGTATTTGTGGATTGATTTTCAATTATGATCTTATCTTTAGGGACTCCCATTCTTAGAGCGACTTCTGAAAATACCTCTGCCTCAGGTTTATCGAATGTGTCTTTCGAGAGTCTTCCAACATTTCCAGAAAAAATAATATAAGGTGAAAAACCTTGAAGAAAAAGTTCAGCTCCTCTTTCCGCAACGCGGATATCATTGCTTCCTAAGACCAAAATAGCATCCGATTTCTGAAGAGGTTGATCAAGGTTATTGTAATTCCAAAGAATCTTAGCTAGTTCATCTGTAGTGAAATTGTCCATTTATGTAATTTCTAGTAACTGTATGTACATTTGTAGTTACTTCTGTCACTTTATGAGCGGGTGAAGGGAGTCGAACCCTCTTCTCATCCTTGGGAAGGACGCATTCTACCGGTGAACCACACCCGCTTTGATTCAACCAATATTGTAACTTAATATTTTAAAATCATACTAAGGTACAAACTGGGAAACTGGTGGTTTTTGCAATTTTGACTTTAAAGGCAAAAGGTCTTGCCTGTTTTCACAGACAAGACCAATTTTTTGGATGGCACTAGCCCTTACGCCATCCCCATCGCTCAAACTTTTTGAGCCATCGCGTCCAGATGTTCCGGACGAATTGACCTCTAAAAATTCTCACTTTCACCTAAAACACCTCCATCTCGAGCGTGTTTAAGTCCCAGGCTAACTTTCGCAAAAAAAACGCCTAGGACTCGAGCTCTGGTGTTGAGAGTATTATATACTATATAACCTATAATAATAGGATTAGGCCTAAATGATCCATATATGGCAAAACTTGTTAGAGACCTGCGCTAAGCTTATGTGGCGGCTCCTGAAACAAAAAAATCCCGTTTCGGGATTTTATTGTTTCAAGCGACCTCAACGGGAGTCGAACCCGTGATCTTCTCCGTGACAGGGAGACATGTTAACCACTACACCATGAGGCCAAACGGTTTAGACTGCACATTATAAAGACTCGGGGTGAGTTTGCCAAGCAGAGAAGCTTACAATTAGTTTGGGGTATAATGAATCTACTCAAAGTTTATTTTGAGCCAAAATTAGGAAATTAGTCTGGAGATCAAGATATGTTAATTCCTCTCATAGTCGCTGCGGCGGTAGTTTTCTACATCATCAGCGTTTACAACACGCTTCAAACCCTAAAAACCCAAATTGCTGCTAGCATCCAAGAAATTGGCAACCAGCTCAAGCGTCAAGCATCATTAATTCCCAATCTTGAGGCCGCCACTAAAGGTTATCTCAAACATGAAAAGGGAGTTTACGAGATGATCACTGCCGCTAGAAATTCTGTCTCTAAAGCCAACGATTCAGGTAAACCAGCTGACATTGAAAAGGCCATTAATCAGGTTCAGAGTTTAATCCCTCAAATTAATGTCACAGTTGAAAGCAACCCAGAATTAAAGGCTGATCAAACCATCATGAAATTCATGGCAGAATTGTCTGACACCTCAGATAAACTGATGTATGCCAGAAGAAGTGTGATTGATTTAACTCAAGCATATAACGAAAAACTAGTCATCTTCCCATCTAACCTAGTAGCTGGTGTCTTCGGTTTTAAATCTGAAGCTGGTATCGCCACGGCTACAACCGGTGCGCATATGGAAGTCAGCGAATCTGAAACTAAAGACGTTAAAGTTGGACTCTAAAAACCGGCTTAGATCAGGAATTTTTCATGACACACTATGATTTAGTGGCTGCTAACCAAACAAAATCTTGGTTGGTGATGCTAGGTTTCATTATTTTTATTGGTGGAGCAGCTACATTAATGACTCTTGGATTTGGCTATGACCCAAGCATGATTGGTTGGGCTTTAATCTTGGCTGGCTTTACGTCCATCGGCAGTTACTACTTTTCTGATCAAATCATCTTAGGTATTTCTGGTGCTAGAGAAGCTACCAGAGCAGAATTCTTCGATTTTTTCACGATTGCTGAGAATCTGGCTATGGCTGAACGCTTGCCGGTACCTAAATTATATGTCATAGAAGATACAGCTATGAACGCGTTTGCGACCGGTCGCGATCCCCAGCACGCTGTCATTTGTGCCACTACCGGCCTACTAGGTAGGCTCAATCGCCAAGAGCTAGAGGGAGTAATCGCTCATGAGTTAGCGCATGTTAAAAACTATGATATTTTAATTATGTCAGTAGTCACTGTTTTAGTTGGCATGTTGGCACTTCTGTCAGATTGGCTGTTGCGATGGAGTAGTTGGGGCGGAGGAAGAAGACGAAATAATGACAATAATAATGATAATCAAATTGGTTTGATTTTATTTGTGGCTGGATTACTCCTCGCTTTACTTTCTCCCATTATTGCTCAATTAATTCAATTAGCTATCTCAAGAAAAAGAGAGTTTTTAGCTGACGCTACGGGAGTTAGCATCACCAAAAACCCCATCGGTTTAGCCAGAGCTTTGGAAAAAATTTCGGCAGATACTGAACCGTTAGAGGCGGCAAATAAAGCCACCGCTCATCTTTACATCTCAAACCCACTCAAAAATAATACCAGTGCTGTGGGCTGGTTTGCTGGCCTATTCGCCACTCATCCTCCGGTGGGAGATAGAATTAAAGCTTTAAAAGCTCTAACTTAGCTATAAAAGGTTTAGCCCCTGTCAGTCTCGAGGTTTTTTGTTACACTATATGGTATGTCTCAGACCATAATTTCTACCAAAGACACCCGTCACATGGCGGTATTAGCCAATATTCCAATTTCAGACCAAGAAGCTGAGAAACTGGCAGTAGAATTTGTGGAAACCTTAGCCGTAGTGGATCAACTTAAAACTGTTGATGTTTCTCAAGTCAAACCAACTCATCAGGTCACTGGCTTCACTAATATTTGGCGACCAGATATTGCTGATCCGTCTCAATCTTTTACTCAGTCAGAAGCTCTAGCCAACACTCAAGCTACTCACGAAGGCTATTTTTTAGTTCCAGGAGTCCTAACAGCCAAAGATACCTAAACCATGTCGCGAACCAACACTCTAACTCTCAAAACTGCCTTGACCAGCCTAAAATCAGGTGACCTGTCCCATGAGACACTTTATTCAGATTTGGCTGTGGCAATTGCAGCAAAAAATTCAGCCCTAAATATATATTTGACCTTGAATGACCAAATGTTGAGCCAGGCCAAGCTTCAAGCTAGTTCAACCCAACTCTACGGTGCCCCGATCGCTGTTAAAGATAATTTTTGCACCAAAAACCTGCGAACCACGGCCGCCTCCAAACTACTAGAAAACTTTATTCCTCAATATGAATCAACCGTAACTAAGAAACTTAAGGCGGCTGGGGGAGTTATTTCTGGCAAAACCAACCTTGATGCTTGGGCTCATGGCTCCAGTACTGAGACAAGTGACTATGGCAGAACTTTAAATCCCCGAAATCCAGGATACTTGCCTGGCGGTTCTTCTGGGGGTAGTGCTGCAGCAGTAGCGGCCGATCTTTGTTTAGCTAGTTTAGGATCTGAAACAGCCGGCTCAGTTAGACAACCTGCCTCATGGTGTGGCGTTGTCGGCCTCAAGCCCACCTATGGCAGAGTTAGCAGACATGGGGTCATTGCCATGGCAACCTCTACAGATAGCCCTGGACCAATTGCCAAAACCGTTGAGGACGCTTGTTTGGTTTTGAATACTATTGCTGGCCCAGATCCAACACATGACTCCACCTGCAATCGTGAACCAGCGCCAGATTTCACAAGTTTTCTCGGACAAAGCCTTAAGGGGTTAAAGATTGGTGTTATCTATCATGACCTAGAGGGAATGGAGGACACTAATGCTAGGTTAATCCAGCAAATTGAAACTTTCAAGAATTTGGGCGCCTCCGTAGAGCTAGCAAAAGCTTTAGATCCGCATTACGCTATCGGAGTTTACACTGTCGTTCAGCGAGCTGAAGTTAGCAGTAACCTAGCCAAATTTGACGGCATTAGATTTGGTCATGACCGAGATACTTTTGGCGCTGAAGCCAAGCGCAGAATCATGTTGGGCACTTTTACTCTTAGCAAAGGCTACTCAGATAAATATTACGAATTAGCTCAAAAAGTTAGAACCCTATTTATTGAAGATTTCAATAAATTATTTCAAAAATACGACGTTTTAATTTCAGCTACAAGTCCTGGCTTCGCCAAAAAAATTCATTCAACTGATGGTCAAGCCATGTTTGGAGAACTAGAAGACATGTTGGTTGAGGCTAGTAGTGTCAGTGGCTTGCCAGGCATCAACGTGCCCTATTTTCACGACAAAAATAGCGGCCTATATTTGGGAATGAACATTACTGCCCCGATGTGGCGAGAAGATTTGACTATTAAAGTCGCTGACGCATTTGAAAAAAATACCCCTTGGAATAGCTGGAGAACTCCTAATGCCTCATGATAAAAAAGTTGGTCATTTTATGGTGGCCGTGGGAGCAATTGTTGAGAACTCCCAGACAGGACTCGTGCTCCTACAACAGCGCGGGGCGGGTTTTCAAGCTAACGAGTGGGAGTTGCCTTATGGCAGAGTTGATCAGTTCGAAGAACTCACTGAAGCTCTAGCCAGAGAACTGTTCGAGGAAACAGGCCTAACGGAAATTAAACCGCAAAGACTATTGAGAGTTTGGCACTTTTACCGAGGTGAAAAAACCGCCGAAACCGAAGTTTATGGCCTAACCTTTCATTGTTTAACATCCCAAACTGAGATCACCCAAAGTGACGAACATCAGGCCTATAAGTGGACGACTCCCACTGATGCTCTCAACCTAATTAAAGTTCCTGGGATTCATGCCGACATGGAAATTTATCACGCCGGCAAAGCCCAAAATTGGTCAAATTTTAAAATTAATTTTGGAACTGATGAAAATCCAGTGTCATACAAGCTTTAGATCTATATATCAAGCTAAAAAATAAATAAATAAAAATTAAAATTAATTATGTCAACCACTTCATACACCCCAATAATCGGTCTAGAAACTCATGCTGAGCTGAAGACCAAATCCAAGCTGTTTTGTGGTTGTAAAAATGACCCTTTTCACGCGGAAAAACCGAACATCCATACTTGTCCACTTTGTCTTGGCATGCCGGGAGCCGCACCCGTCGCTAATCAGACAGCCATTGAATGGACAATTAAGCTCGGCCTAGCTTTGAACTGCAAAATTAATCTATTTTCAAAATTTGATAGAAAGCACTATTTTTATCCCGATCTGGCCAAAGGTTATCAAATTAGTCAGTATGATTTGCCATTTTGTTTCGACGGCTATATTGATACCTCAGAAGGCAGGGTTAGAATTCGAAGAATTCATCTGGAGGAAGATACTGCCAAACTGGTTCACAAGGAACTAAATGGCCAGTCAGTCAGCCTAATAGATTTCAATCGCAGCAGCGTCCCCTTAATTGAAGTTGTAACTGAACCAGACATCAAGTCTGGTACTCAAGCTAAAGAATATGGTAAAAAACTTCGTCAAATTCTCCGCTATTTAGATATCGCTGATTGTGATATGGAGCAGGGTGGAATGAGACTGGAAGCCAACATCTCACTTTCAAGCACTGGTTATGAACCGGAAAATCCGAATTTTGAGCTACCAGCTTATAAGGTCGAGGTAAAAAACATTAATTCCTTTAGATTTATGGAATCAGCCATTAATTATGAGCTGAATCGACAAACCGCCCAATTAGTTGCTGGCACCACTCCTGATCAAGAAACTCGGGGTTGGGATAGTCTCAGAAATAAAACTTTTAGTCAAAGAGTCAAAGAAGATGCGGCTGATTATCGTTATATGCCGGACCCAGACCTGCCGCCTTTCCAATTCACGGCCGAACAAATAGAAGTCTGGAGAAACGGTTTGCCAGAGCTGGCAGAGGCTAAAGCCAATCGTTGGCAAACTGAGCTAGGTATTGAACCTAAGCTAGCTTTGGAGCTGACTGAAGATAAAACTATTGCCGCAAATTGGGAGTTAATTATAGCTTCGTGTAAAACCATGAAAATTGATCCTAACTCATTAATCAAAGCTATCGTCAACAAAAAACTGATTGTCCCAGATTCCGCTACTCCGACAGAAATTTTAGCTGAGTACCAAAAACTAGTAGCCACTGACGCCATTGATCCAGCTGAGTTGAACCTTGCCATTAAAACTGTCTTAGCCGCTAATGTCGAGGCTGTTGAAAAATACCAAGCCGGTAAAACTCAAGTCCTTGGTTTTTTAATTGGCCAAGTAGCTAAAACTCTAGGTAAAAAAGTGGATCAAAAAATTCTACTAGCCAGCTTAATTCAACAGCTTTCAACCTGAAAACCAGATCCGGGCTGTGTTACGATAGGAGCTGATGTCTGATTTTGTTCATCTACACGTTCACACCCGCTACTCGATGCTTGACGGACTCTGTAAGTTGTCTGACTTAGTGTCTAAAGCCCAGGAATACGGCCAAACAGCCATTGCTATGACTGACCATGGCAATGTATATGGCGCCATCCATTTTTATAACGCTTGTCGCAAAGCAAACATTAAACCCATCATCGGTTGCGAAATGTATGTGGCAAAAAATTCCAGATTTGATAAACAAACTAAGCCTGGAACTGATCAATTTCACTTAACTCTTTTAGCTCAAAATTTTCAAGGTTACCAAAACATACTTAAACTGGTCACTATCGCCAACTTAGAAGGTTTTTCTTACAAACCAAGAATTGATGAAGAAGTTTTGGCCAAATATTCAGATGGTGTGATTGCTCTTTCCGGCTGTCCTTCAAGTAGAATTAATCGGCTAATCAAAGACGATAATCTAGCTGAAGCAAAAGCTAAGGCTCAACTCTATTCAGAGTTATTTCCAGGCAGATTTTACATTGAACTTCAAAATCCCCCTTCAATGCCAGAGCAAGCTGCTCAGAGAAATGAGTTAATTAAAATTGCCAGAGCCCTGAAACTGCCCTTAGTTGCCACCAATGATGTCCATTATATTGAAGCCGATGATGCAGAAGCCCAAGATGCCTTAATTTGCGTCCAAACCAGGAAATTAATTTCGGATGAAAAAAGAATGAAGATGATTGATCATCCTGATTTTTATTTTAAATCATCTGAGCAAATGAAGGAGTTATTTAGAGACTACCCAGAAGCCATTGAAAATACGGTTAAACTGGCGGCTAGCTGCGAAATTGAAATCCCAACTGGCAAATTAAATTTCCCAGCTTTTGAAATTCCCCCTGGCGAAACAGAGGGCTCCTATCTCAAGAAGATTTCGTTAGAAGGTTTGGCTAAAAAAGTCACTGAAGTTACTCCAATCATGGTTGAGCGTCTAGACTATGAACTAGACATTATTAACAACAAAGGCTATTCTGCCTATTTTTTAATTACCCAAGACTTCGTCAATTGGGCCAAAACCCATGGCATTGGCGTTGGCCCTGGCAGAGGCAGTGCCGCTGGCGCGCTGGTTTCATATTCACTAAACATCACTACCCTAGATCCACTGGTTCATGGCCTGCCGTTTGAAAGATTTTTAAATCCTCAGCGGCCCACTCCACCAGATATTGATATGGATTTCGCTGATGATCGGCGAGAGGAAGTCATTGAGTATGTAGCTGAAAAATATGGACATGATCATGTGGCCCAAGTCATTACTTTCGGAAAAATGGAGGCTAGAGTCGCGATTCGCGATATCGGGCGGGTTTTAGGCTTGCCATACGAAGACCCAGATAAAATTGCCAAATTAATCCCTAATGACCCCGGCAAAAAAACCTCTTTAGATTCTGCCTTAGCTGAAGTACCAGAACTAGCTGAATACTACAAAGAACCTAAATTTAAAAAGCTCCTAGATTTGGCCAGGAAAGTCGAGGGTACGTTCAGACATAGTAGCGTTCATGCAGCTGCCTTGATCATTGCTGATAAAGCGCTAACAGAATATACAGCTCTCCAGACTGATTTTAAGTCTGGCAAAATGATTACCCAATACGATATGTACGCCTTGGACTGTAATGTCTCGGACGATGCTATCGGCTTATTAAAATTTGATTTTTTGGGGCTGCGTAACTTATCCACAATTCAGACAGCCTTGAGATTAGTTAAAGAAAATAAAGGCGTTGAAATCGATCTAGACAGACTGCCACTAGATGACCAAAAAACCTATACCATGTTGTCAAATGGTGACACTACCGGTGTTTTTCAACTCGAGTCGGCCGGCATGCGCCGAGTCGCTAAAAACCTTCAACCCAACCAATTTTCAGATATTACAGCCATGGTGGCGCTTTATCGACCTGGACCTATGGACCTAATTCCCAGGTTCATCGAGGGCAAACATAAGCCAGGAACAGTCATTTATCCACACCCAAGTCTAGAACCAGTCTTGAAGGAAACTTATGGCATCATGGTCTACCAAGAGCAGATTCTCCAAATTGCTAATGTCATGGCCGGATATTCGCTAGGGGAGGCTGACATTTTGCGCAGAGCTATCGGTAAAAAGAAAAAATATCTTTTAGACGAGAATAAAAAACGCTTTATCAAACAATCAGTTGATAAAGGCTATGAAAAAGCCACTTCTGAAAGTGTCTGGGGCTTTATCGAAGCTTTCGCTAATTATGGCTTTAATAAATCTCATGCGGCTTGCTACGCCATGATTGCCTACCAAACCGCCTACCTTAAAGCCAACTATCCAGTGGAATACATGACAGCCATGATGAGTGTTGAATCTAATTCACACTCGGCTAACAGAGATGAAAAAGTCTCGGTCGCTGTAGATAGCAGCAAGCAAATGGGAATTAAAATTTTACCTCCTGACATCAACGCTTCGGACAGTGACTTTGTAATAGAGCCTTTAGAAGAATCTCTAGGGGGCCTAGCTGTTAGATTCGGTTTTACCGCCATTAAAAATGTCGGCTCTGCAGCTATCGAAAATATTGTTGAAACCAAAAATAGAGTTGGAAAGTTTGGTTCTTTAACCCAATTTATTCACGAAACAGACGGCAGAAAAGTTAATAAAAAAACTATCGAATGTCTCATTAAAGTTGGCGCTATGGATAAGTTTGGCACCCGGGCGAGTATGCTGGAAAATCTCGATAGCATTAGACAAACCGCCGCCCAATTTCAATCTGAAATAGACGGTCAAGACAATCTTTTTGCCACAGTTACCACAGTTTCGAGTCAAGATATCAAAGACACCTTTCCAGTAGTAGCTGAATATCCCAGTCAGGAACTTTTATCTTTCGAAAAAGAATTTTTGGGCATGTATCTAACTGACCATCCCATGGCTGAATCTCTCAAAGCTGTCAGTAAAAGATCTAATAAAAATATCGCTGATTTAGATCAATTAGTTCACCAAGGCCAGCTGTTTATCTTTGGTGGCATTATTTCCAAACTCAGAGAAACTCGGACTAAAAAATCTGGAGCCTTAATGGCCTTTGGCAGTCTGGAAGATGAAACTGGGACGGCTGAGTTTGTAGTTTTCCCAAAAACCTACGACGAAGTTAAAAACCTCCTCAAATTAAACTCTGTGGTTTTGATGAAAGCCAAAGTTGAAGTCAGAGAAGAATCTATCAGTCTCCTTGTGGAAAAAGTTACCGTTCCCACTCAAACAGATCTCGAGGCGGCTCAACTACAAAATTATAAAGAAATTTTCATCCCTCGCAACACAGCCAAAACAACCTTACAAGATTTGGGCAAAATTCTAAAATCCCATCCGGGCAAGGAAAAAGTCGTCATTATTATTCCCAACGGCTCAATTCCAGAACGGCTAATTTTACCTTATACCGTCGGCTGGGATACCAGTCTAGAGAAGAACATCCAAGATCTGCTACACTGAAAGCATGACCGTTGATCTGCCCGATGCCGAGCTTAAAAGGCTGGCAATTTTGATTAGAATTTCGATTGTTAAAATGATTGCTCAGGCAAAATCTGGCCATATTGGCGGAGCCCTAGGCTTGGCAGATATTTACGCAGTTTTATATAAAGAAATTCTGAGCGTCAGACCTTTTCAACCTGACTGGAGTGATCGAGATTTTCTACTAGTTTCCAACGGCCACACTTGTCCAGTTTGGTATGCCACCCTAGCCCAAATGGGCTTTTTCCCCAAAACTTGGCTAAGCAAATTTAGACAATTAAATAGTCCCTTACAAGGTCACCCCCATTTTTTTCCAGCCTACACTGATGATGCTGGCACAACTCATTATCCAGTGCCTGGAGTGGAGAACACTTCTGGTTCGCTCGGCCAAGGCTTATCACAGGCTACGGGACTAGCCTTAGGCTTAAAAAAACAAGGCAGACCCAATAAAGTCTATTGCTTTTTAAGCGACGCTGAGCATGAGGAAGGTCAAGTTTGGGAAGCTTATATGCTGGGCAAACAATATCAACTCACCAATTTAACTCCAATTATCGATTTGAATCAAATTCAAATAAGTGGTAATACTGGTCAAATTATGGCTGTTAATCCTTTGGCGCCCAAACTCAAAGCTTTTGGCTGGGACGTTTGGGAAGTGGATGGCCACAATTATCAAGAATTAGCTCAAGTTTTTAAACATCTCAGAACTGAGCCTCGTCAGCCAACCGCAATTATCGCAAAAACAGTTGCCGGAAAAGGTGTTTCTTTTATGGAAAATAACTTTGTCTGGCACGGCAATTTACCCAATCTAGACCAAGCTAGACAAGCCATAGATGAACTGACTGCTCAGCTCGACGCTTTGGGAGAGGAATCGCATGTCTAACTTGAAAGGCACCCGAGATGGTTTTGGAGAGGGCATTATCCAAGCCGCAAAACTTCATCCAGAGGTAATCGTTTTAGGAGCTGATCTAGATGACTCACTTCGACTCACTGGCTATAAAAAAGAGTTTCCGGATCGGTTTATCCAGGTGGGCGTTGCGGAGCAAAACTTGGCCGGAACGGCGGCTGGCTTGGCTCTCGCCGGCTTCACGCCATTTATAACCAGTTATGCCGCCTTTAATCCTGGAAGAAACTGGGAACAAATCAGAACCGCAATTGGCTTTTCAAATTTAGGTGTCAAAATAATTGGAGGCCACGCCGGCCTAACCACTGGCGAAGATGGAGCCAGCGCCCAATCACTTGAAGATTTAGCCTTAACCTTAGTTATCCCCAATATGACTGTAATTGTGCCCTGTGACGCAATTCAAGCGACAGCAGCCACACTGGCTTTAGCCAGCACACCAGGACCAGGCTATCTCAGACTCAGTCGTGAGCCCAGTCAGGATCTAACTCAAGACTTGCCGTTTATTTTAGGTAAAGCCCAAATATTACGACTAGGAGCTGACGCTACCATTTTTGCCACAGGCATGATGGTTGAGGCCGCACTTCAGGCGGCGCAAACACTCCAAATTCATAACTGGCAAATTCAAGTTGTAAACCTCCACACTCTCAAGCCTTTGGATAGACATGCCATTATTACGGCCGCAAATCAAAGCGGCATCATCGTCACTGCTGAAGAGCATCAGTTGATTGGTGGTTTGAGCGCTAGAGTTTCTCAAGTGATCACCTCAGAATTAGGTAAAACCATCCACCAACCAACTATCTTAGAAAGTGTTGCTATTGATGACAAATTTGGCGAATCTGGTCCGGCAACTGCAGTTATGGAAAAATTTAATTTAACAGCCAAGGCTATAGTTGCGGCTATGGAAACAGCCATGTTCAGAAAAAGTCGTTTATAAGTTATTAATTTAAAAAAATTATGCCAAAATCAGACAAATCAATTAATAAAGTCGCCATCATCGGTTGCGGCAAAGTAGGCATGACCGCAGCCTACGCGCTACTTCTCAAAGGAGTTGTTAATGAACTAGTTTTAATTAGCCGCTCAAAAGCTGAAGTTGAGGCCGAGCAACTGGATCTAGAACACGGCATGAATTTTTTGGGCGCAGCCAAAATCACTGCCTCAGATGATTATGCGGCTATCGCTGACAGCGATGTGGTGGTTATAACTGCTGGGGCCGCCCAACAACCTGGTGAAACCAGACTTGATTTATGTGCTAAAAACTTACTGATGATTGAAGAAATGATTCCTAAAATTGTCCATCACGCTCCTGACAGTATTATTATCATTGTTAGTAACCCAGTCGATATTTTAACTTATAGAGCCTATCAATTAGCCGGCCTACCCAAAGGCCGAGTCTTTGGGAGCGGCACAACCTTAGATACCGCCAGATTTAGATTTCATTTGGCGGAATTTCTCAAAGTTAATCCCAAGAGTATTCATGCCTATATTTTGGGTGAACACGGTGACAGTTCTTTTCCAGCTTTGTCCAGCGCAGTAGTAGGAGGCCAACCGTTAATGACTCATCCTAATTTTTCTATGTCCAAGGCCCTTGAAAGTTATGAAGCTACTAAATCTGCCGCCTATAAAATCATAGCTGCTAAAGGCGCGACCTACTACGCTATCGGCGTGGTAATTAGCCAACTGGTAGAACATATTTTACGAGATAGCAAAAGAGTTATGGCTTTATCTATGCCGCTACATGGATTCTATGATCATTATGGTGTGGCCCTGAGCGTGCCTTGTGTCTTAGGTAGAAATGGGGTGGAGCAAACTTTCGAACCGAAGCTTTCGTGGGAAGAAAAAGTTAAACTAAATAAATCAGTTGAGACTTTAAAAGCCTACTTGAAATGATTCTTGCCTCAATCAAAAATGTCATTTTAATATTAGTTTTGCTTTTCAGTTTTTTAGTTAGATTTCAAAATTCGCCAGAAATTCGCAATTTTAATTTTGGCGATGGTGGTCGAGATTTGCTCATGGCCAAACATATGGCCGATGGCAGTGCCTCCTTACTCGAAGCACCTAATAGTGGTTTTAAAAGCATTCCTAACACTCCAGTTTACTATTGGTATCTTGCTCTAGGTTATAAATTAGGTGGTTTAACTGGAGCCTTGCTCCTTAATATTTTGACTGGAACATTACTGGTTTACTTATGTTATTTGATTGTTTTAGGACTCTGGAAAAATGACTGGCTGGCCCTGGGAACAGCCGCTTTGGCCGCAATTTCCCACAAGCTCATTTATGCTTCTGTTAATATCTGGTCGCCTTGGCCGCAATTAGCTCTAATTGCCGCCACTATTTTTTTAGCAACCCAGGCCATTACAACTAAACAATCTAGATACTACTGGCTAAGTTTGCCAATTATTTTCTTAGCGATCAGCTTTCACACTAATACTTTGCCTTTAGGAATTATTACTTCGATATTTCTGTTGTGGAACTATGGTCAAACCACGAAGCTTAAAAAACAGCCACTTAAATTCCTCCTTTGGGCGGCCAATTTAGGTTTGGTTTGGCTTAGTTGGTTTGTACTAACTTTTAGAGCTGATACTATTTCTTCAAAATCTAATCTCTGGCAGGATTTTAATCCATCAAAAATAGCTATTGACCTACTCCCTTTAAAATTTTCTAAAATGCTAGAGTTTATTAACGAAATCCACCAAAGTTGGCTACTGTTTCCTGATTGGCTGCAGTTAGGATTATTAATTCTGGTCTTTGCCGGATTACTAAAAAACTTTTGGTTTGGGCCACTTTCAAAAAAAATTGTAAGTTACATTTTTTTTATTCAACTAACAATACTATTGTTTGTCATAATCCCAACAGGAGCGGAGTTTCGAGACTGGTATTTTGGGGCTCAGATTTTTTTAAACTTTATTCTAGTGAGCAATTTACCTTGGCTGTTAATGAAGCCAAACTCAATAATCACCAAAATTATTCAGGTTGGCTGGTTCATATTATTAACTTGGTTTAGTTGGTCTGGACTTGTGGTTGCATTAAACCCCTCCAATGATTCTCATTTTTTAACTGACAAAGTTGCTAAATCCATTATCAAAGATGTGGCAAAAGACAGAAATAACCCAAATAATTTTGCCTTAATTCATAATGATCGTGACTTTTCAGAAACTAGCCTGGAAAAACTCAGAACTAGTTGGAACGTTGGTGGTATTGAACTCATGATGGAAAACAGTGATCAAAAATTTGCGACCAGATTTCCAATGATTTATTACCACAATTTAGACTCAAATATTTTGGAGCCAGATTTAGCTATTAATTATGTGATCTGTACCAGATTTACCATTGAAAACAAATCAACTTGCGTTGACAAGATTATTAGTGATGTCAGTGGATCTTTAACTAAAATTTTTGTGGCTGAAATTAGTTATGGAAATTCAGCTCCTGTTTTCATATACAAAGTGATCAAACATTAAATCTGACAGCCTTTGCAGTAGTAAGTCCCTCGACCACCCTGCCTGATTTTAATGACTAAAGCCCCGCAGTTTTTGCAGGGTTGATTTTCTCTAGCATAAACTAGAGCTTCGTCTTGGTAATGACCGGCAAAACCAGAAACATCCACAAATTTACCATCGAAAGTTGTCCCATTTAAAGCAATGCCGCGAGAAATTACATGCTGAGCCGCTTTAAATAAAAGTTCAATTTCTGCAGACTTTAAACTATTTGCCGGTCTAACCGGATTAATTTTGGCCAGATTTAGTGCGTCACAAACATAAATATTTCCTAATCCAGCCACCAGAGCGCTGTCTAAAAGTGCGAGTTTGATTGGTCGTCTCGTTTTACTCAGTTTGAGCTTAAATAAATCAAGTTTTAAACCTGGATCATTAATGTCTGGACCATATTTTGCAAATTCTGCCGCCACTGCCGCTGGATCAGCTAGTTTCAACCAGCCAAACACGCGTTGATCATTAAAAAATAATTTATCGCCGTCAGCAAATTCAATTATGACTCTGGTATGCGTGCTAGGTAGGCTCGCTGTCCAATCTGCCGTGGGATGACCGCCACCAACTCTGTTTCCATCGGCCTGAACCAAAATTAATTGCCCGGTCATTTTTAAGTGAACTAAAATTGTCTGGCCATTCGATAATTGAAGCTGCAACAACTTAGCTCGACGTTTAACTGCTAAGATTTGTTGATTTAAAACCAAACTTGAATCACCTTGGAAACTCCTGGCTCGTCTAACTTCTAAATTAGAAATTTTTTTGCCAACAATTAACTCAGATAGGCGGCGGCGAATTGTTTCTACTTCTGGTAATTCTGGCATTTCTACTTAGAAAGTTTAATCATAATTCAAAATGCTTAAAGACAGCCAACAAGCCATTCTCATCCACACTAGGGGCAATAAAACCGTTAGCCTGTTTTGTTAATACCAGAGTTTTCAATTCAGGTTGGGCATTACCCATGGCTGCACCATAGCCACAATCTGAAATAAATTGCCAATCACTTTTACTATCGCCCACACCCAAAATGCTCTTAATGTCTATTTTTAAAGCATTGGCAATTTCTGTAGCTGCGACTGCCTTACTGATACCGGGTGCGGTAATAATTCCAAACTGGAGGGGCAAAATACTTGGATGTACTCCCCAACTGATTGTCGCCACAGACTCAAAAGGGGCTAAAAGAGTAACTACAATTTTTTGTTCTTCTGGATTTGTAGCAATCGGCATAATCTTGGTCACATCAAGCCAAGTTATCTCATCCAGTAAATCTTTTACCTGACGAGGTGGAACCTGAATCACGGTTTGATGTTTGGTGGTCTTCTGACTAGCCTGAGACTCCTGAATGACATATTCTGAGGTGGTGTAAAGCTCTGTATAGATATTGTTTTGAAGTAGAGTAGTCACAATTTTTAGAACACTGGCGGTTGGAATAAATCTGGCCTGAAGAGTTTTGTGATTTAAGGGATCTATAACTACGCCGCCACCATCTGTGATATGTAAGTTGTCTAAATGAGCCATCTCTATGATGTTTTGAATTGCAAAATTAGGTTTAGCGGTACATAAAATGATTGGCACGCCAGAATTCTGGAGTTGTCTCATGGCCCTAATTACTTCTGGATGGGGATTGGGAAAATTATAGCCAGTCTTTTCACCCACAATCACTCCGTCAATGTCTAGAATAATTGCTTTGATGGAATATTTTGGCATAATTAATTCTGAATTCCCGCTCATTTAGCTTCGGTGTTGAATCGCCCCAATCAACCCACATTTCTTGTACTTTAAACCACTGCCGCAAGGACAAAGGTCATTTCTGCCTATCTTAATATGACTTATACCTGGTTTAGGCTTAGCCACACCACTAGCATTTTTCATAGCCGCCGCAAAATCGCCAGCAGATCCCTTAATTTGAGTCGGGGCCTTAACTGGAGTGGGGAGTGTGGCATCAACAACCTCTTTTGCTAAGCTTTCATTGATGTCTTCCTTGCGCATAATTACTTGGGTTGGCATGGCCGGCTGAGGCCGTTGTGTCATTGGCTGGACTCTAAAAATCCGGCTGGCAATTGTCGATTCAGTCGTTTGCATCAAGGTTTCAAACATACCAAATGACTCTTTTTGGTATTCAGACAAAACTGTCCGCTTATCTCCCCGCAACCAAATCCCTTCTCTCAGAGCATCCATTTCGTCTAAGTGGTTCATCCACTGCTCATCAATGGTTGTAAGTGTCACCATCCGCTCCATCTCCCGCATCATTGGTTCGCCAAAAACTTTCTCTCTAGCTTCATAGGTATCTTTAACAACTTTAAGTAAAAATTCCGTCAATTCATCTGTTGATTTAAAAGTCGCAGCCTGATCTTTTAACCTGCCTTGAGATGCATCCTCAAACGGAATTATTTTGACAAATTCTTTAATAATGGCATTAATTTCATCGGCACTAAAACCATCGCTAGCTCTCATAGTTACCATAGCCACGATATCTTGTTCCAAGAAATCCAAAATTTGATCCTTCAGAGTTTTAGAGTCTTCTGTCAAAGCCTGTTTATCTTGAGCTAGCTCTAACAGGTTTCGGCGCCGACCATAAACAATCTCCCGGTGCTGATTCATAACGTCATCGAACTCAACTAAGCGCTTGCGTTGATCAAAGAAGAAACCTTCCACTTTAACCTGAGCTGACTCAATGGATTTGCTAACCATACCATGCTCGATAGGCTGATCATCCTCAATCTTCAAAAAGTCCATCAATTTAGCAATCTGCTCACCCCCGAAAATCCGCATAATATCATCATCTAACGAGATGAAAAATTGTGTGCTACCCGGATCGCCCTGTCGGCCAGCCCGGCCTCTGAGCTGATTATCTATCCGGCGTGACTCATGCCGCTCTGTCGCAATAATACATAAACCACCTGATTCAACCACGGCGTCATGAGCTGCCTGCCATTTTTCTAAGGCCTTGGAATATTCGCCTAGTTTGTAGTTAGCTGCATTGACAGAGGCGGGGAGACCTAGAAATTTAAACTCAGCTGGCACAGCTGCAATTTCCTTACTTAAAACTTTTTTCCGATAGTCCTTGAGTTCTGGCTTAGCTCCACCCAAAACGATATCAACTCCTCGACCAGCAATGTTTGTAGCTACAGTGATGGCATTTTTCTTGCCAGCATCAGCGATAATAAAAGCTTCCTTTTCGTTGTTTTTGGCGTTCAAAATCTGATGCTCGATGCCTTTACGACGCAGAAAATCTGCAATTATCTGATTGTGATCAATAGACCTAGTCCCAATCAGAATTGGCCTACCAGTTAAATGCGCCTCCTCAACTTCATGAATAATGGCCGAATATTTGGCCGCTGTTGTCTTATAAACTGTATCTGGCTTGTCAATTCTAATGTTGGGTTTATGAGTAGGAATGGTTAGAACATCGATGTGATAAATTTTATTAAACTCCTCAGCCTCTGTGGCCGCTGTACCAGTCATGCCGGAAAGTTTGTGATACAACCTAAAATAGTTCTGGAGCGAAATAGTTGCTAAGGTTCTAGATTCTTGTTGAATCGGCACCCCTTCTTTAGCTTCAATCGATTGATGCAAACCGTCAGAATACCTCCGGCCATACATCAAGCGCCCAGTGTGCTCATCTACGATAATGACTTGGTTTTCTCTAACAATATATTCTTTATCCCTCATGTAAAGCGTCGTGGCTTTAAGTGCTGCCTCGACGTGGTGAATTGTGTCGAAACTTTCTTCGTAAAGATTTTTGACGCCCAATTTTTGTTCAATTCTTTTAACACCCAAGTCGGTAAGGGTAACTGTCCGAGATTTTTCATCTAATTTGAAATCCTGATCTATGACCAAAGACTGAACCATCTTGGCGTAATCATAGTATTTTTTGGTCGGTTCACTGTCTGGCGCTGAAATAATCAAAGGCGTTCTAGCCTCATCAATCAAAATCGAGTCAGCTTCATCCACAATGGCAAATTGATGAGCCTGCTGGACTCTTTGAACCATTTGGCTGAGAGTTTGGACCATGTTGTCGCGCAAATAATCAAACCCAAACTCATTATTAGTGCCATAAGTAATGTCAGCGTTATATGCTTCACGTCTGGAAATAGTTCTAAAATGTTCAAGTCTTTCATCGCCGCGTTCTTCACTTTCAAACTCAGGATCATACATTTTGGCCGTATCATGAACAATAACAGCAGTACTTAAGCCCAAAAAATGATAAATCGCTCCCATCCAACCAGTTCCGACCTCGGCAAGATAATCATTTACCGTAACTAAGTGAACACCCTTGCCTAGAAGCGCATTTAAATAAATTGGGGCAGTGACAGTTAAGGTCTTGCCTTCACCAGTTTTTTGCTCTGTGACATTAGAATAATGCAGGGCTACACCGGCTAAAAGTTGAACGTCGAAATGTCGCAGACCCACCACCCGTCTAGAAACTTCTCGAACAGTTGCAAACGCTTCAGGTAATAGGCTTTCTAAGACCTCAGCTTCGGTTTTTTTAACTAAATCCCGATCATCCTGATCAACTCCATCTAGAGCTGCGGCAATTTCAGCTTTGAATTTTAGAGTCTGTTTAGCTAATTTAGCATCTGAGAGTTTTTTAATCTCTGGTTCAAGGTCGTTAATCAAATCAACCTGCTTTTGATACCGATCTAACTTCTTTTGATTTTCATCGAAAAACTTGGCCAGAAATTTAAGCATAGTAGCTGATTAAACCACGAACAATGCCTTAACACAAGGCAAGTAGCCCAAGGTTTTAACTCCTAAATTTTAATTGTTAATCACTGTTTTCCCCAAATAACTTTGGAGGACCTTCGGCACCTTCAAGCTGCCGTCAGCCTGTTGATAGTTTTCCACAATGGCGGCTAAAAGCCTGGGTGAGGCAGCCACAGTATTATTCAAGGTATAAACATATTTAACCGAGCCGTCTTTAGCTCGATACTTAATATTCAAGCGCCGGGATTGAAAATCATTAAAATAACTAGCGGAGTGAGTCTCACGATATTTGTCTTGAGCTGGGAACCAGGTTTCGATGTCGTATTTCTTGCGCTGACCAGCTCCCATATCGCCAGAACACATGAGTAGAACTTGGTAGGGAAGTTCAAGATCTTTCAAAAGCTGTTCAGAAAAACCCAACATTTTTTGATGCCAGTCTCTGGTCACTACCTCATCGGCCACTGTGTAGACCACCTGTTCAACTTTGTTAAACTGATGAACCCTAATGATACCCTGAGTATCTTTACCATAAGTGCCAATTTCTCGCCTAAAGCAAGGGGACAAGCCCACCATCTTAATGGGCAGATCAGCCTCATTTAAGATTTCATCCTTATAGTAAGCCGTCAGGGCCACTTCAGCAGTGCCAGCCAAGATTTGGCCATCTTGAGTTTTGTAATGATCTTCTTTGCCCCAAGGGAAATAGCCTGTGCCAGACATAGCTTCGGAAGTCACCAAAACTGGCGCACCCAAAGGCATAAAACCAGCTTTAATCATCATATCCAAGGCGTAGCGCAGCAACGCTTGTTCCAGTAAAAAGCCATCATTTTGGAGAAAATAGGTTCTAAAACCACCAATTTTAACCGCTCGCTTAGTTTCCAACATTTTGAGATTTTCCATCAGCTCGTGATGGGGTTTGGGGGTGAAATCAAATTTGGGCAAAGCACCTTCTTGGCGAACGACCTGATTGCCAGATTCATCTGGACCAACTGGGACATCTTCAGCTGGAACATTGGGAATATAGAGTAAAGCATCTTTAAATGCAGCTTCTGCCTCAGCCAATTTTGGTTCTAACTCTTTGAGTTGATCTTTAATGACTTTGCCAGCTGAAATTTGGTCGGGTGTTGGCTTACCGCCTGTTTTGACTGACTGCTTGACTTCGTCAGCATTTGCATTAGCCTGAGATCTAAGTTTTTCCACCGCCACCAGAATTTTTCGCCGTGTCTCATCAACAGCTAATAATGAATCAACTACAGCAGCATCTAGTTGTTTGTTTTTACAAGCCTGTCTGACCAGGTCTGGGTTGGCGCGGATGAAGGCGATGTCTAACATAATTAGTCCTTACTTGGCAGCTGCCATAGCCTGAAATACTTCAATTAAAAAGCCAACGTGCTCATCTGGAGTTTTGCCAATTAACTCAAAACCTTGGTTGATATCATCGCGACTGACATTGGCGGCAAAAGCCTTGTCTTTGATTTTCTTTTTGATAGATTTAATCTCCATCCCCTCAAAACCAGTTGGGCGCATCAGCGAAGCTGCGTGCATGAGTCCTGACAGCTCATCACAAGCAAATAGATATTTGTCTAAAGTCGAAGTTGCCGTTACTCCAGTTCTTCCGGGCGCATGAGCCAACAAAGCTTGTTTAAGTTCAGCTGGATATGTTGCTAAAATTTCTGCCACAGCCTTATTAGGATGCTCATCTGGAAATGCCTCCCAATCTAAATCATGGAGCAGGCCAGTTTGATACCACAACTCTTGATCCTCACCCAGAACTTTGGCGTAAGCCTCCAGAGCCGCAGCCACCATATAGCAGTGATGGGCTAATTTAGCATTTTTAATATATTTAGCCACCAAAGCCTCTGAATCAGGTCTAGCTGGCAAACTGCCAGGTTCAAATTTTGGGGCAGCAGACACTGTTGGTTGAGAATTTGATTTGACCACATCAGTCTTAGCAACTTTTGGTTGATTTGTTACCAGTGGTCTTAAAGTTGGAAACGCGATCACCTCTCTAATACTCCAAGTATTAGTCAAAAACATGACTAATCTATCTATGCCCAAACCAATTCCGCCCAGAGGGGGTAAACCGTATTCCATGGCTTCCAAAAAGTCCTCATCGACAGGATGAGCCTCAGCATCACCTTGGCGCATGTGTTTTTGTTCGTTTTCAAATCTTGATCGTTGATCCAGAGCATCAGTAATCTCGCTCCAACCATCAGCGATTTCCTTGCCAGCAATATAGCCCTCAAACCGCTCAACTAAACTTGAATCAGACCGATGCTGCTTAGACAAGGGACTAATTTCTTTAGGATAATCAATAATCCAAGTGGGCTGAATCAGATGAGGTGGAACTAAATGATCGAAAATTGCAAAAATAGCTTTACCTCGATTATATTCACCAATTGGTTTAAGCTCATTTTTGGCTAATAAATTCTGAAGATCTTCATCTGTAGCCTCAGCTAACTTCACTCCCACATATTTCTCCAAAGCGGCGGCCATAGTAATTCTGGGCCAAGCCACGCCGACATCAACCTCATGATCCATGACTTTGAGTTTAGTTTCACCATTTTGGAGTTTTTTAACCAAATGTTTAATTAAACCCTCAGCCACATCCATGACTCGATGGTAATCTGCGTAAGCCTCATACCACTCAACCATGGTAAATTCTGGTTGATGAGTTTGGTCAATGCCTTCATTGCGGAAATTTCTGGCTATTTCGAAAACCTTATCATAGCCACCTACTACCAAGCGTTTCAAATAAAGTTCTGGGGCTAGGCGCAAATAATAATCACTGTCTAAAGCATTCATATGAGTCGTAAATGGTTTGGCATTAGTGCCGCCATATAAAGCTTGAAGAATTGGGGTTTCAACTTCTACAAAATTATGCTCATCTTGAAGATACCGGCGCAGCTCTTTTTCAATCAACCATCTCGCATCCAAAACTCGGCGAACTTCCGGGTTAACCAGCATGTCTAGGTATCGCTGTCTAAATCTCACCTCTTTGTCTTCTGCCTGATTCCACTCGGTTGGGATTGGCCTCAAGGCTTTGCCCAAAAATTCGAAATCAGTGACTTTAATCGTAATCTCTCCAGTTCTAGTAGTCACCACCTCACCTGTCACGCCTAAAAAATCTCCTGGATCGACCGATACTAAAAGTTTAAATTTGGCTTCACCCAAAGTTTCTGCATGAAGTAAGACCTGGATCTGGCCAGTTTGATCAGAAACATCCGCAAAAACCACCTTACCGTGAGCTCTATAAGCCTTAATTCTCCCAGCCGTCGTCACCACTTGGCCTTCAGCCAGTCTAGCCTGCGCCACACTGTGAGTTTTGGCAAATGAATAGGGATGAGCCAAAACACCCTGAGCCTCTAGCTGGCGGCGTTTTTCGATTTTAGCTTGGATGGTTTCGTCGATTCTTGACATAATATTGCGTAGTCCTGACCTGGTAATTGTATCAGAAATCTTAGGTCAGAGGAGAGATTTCAGATTTTAAAAACCCCGCTGATTAGGCGGGGTGTTAATTGCGATTTTTTGGGTTTTTAGTTTATAGCCAAAATCTCGTAAGTCACCTCGCCCATAGGGGCCTTGACTGAGACTGAATCACCCTTCTTCTTGCCCATAACTGCCTTACCGATGGGGGAAACAACCGAAACCTTACCTGCTTCTGGATCAGATTCAAACTCGCCCACCAAGGTATAAACAATCGATTTGCCCTTAGCTGGTTGGAGAGTCACTTTAGAACCCATACCCACAGTTAAGATACTTTTCTGATTAGTAACGACTTTAGCTCTGAATAAAATTTCTTCAATTTCATTAATTCTAGCTTGAGTAATAGCCTGTTCATCTCTGGCGGAATGATAATCTGCATTCTCACTCAAATCACCTTGCTCTCTAGCATTGGCGACTCTAATAATAATTTTAGGCAATCTAACCTTGATGAGCTCATCAACTTCTTGACGAAGTTCATCAACTCCAACTTGAGTTAGTTGAATTTTATTATCAGTTGCAGTTGTATCAGACATAACGGCTAGTATAGAGGGTTTTTTATGGGAGGCAATATCCTGATCTTAAATCCGAGTTTTTCTAGTTCTTTGAGACATTTGGAGCTCTAACATAGCAAGTCTAAGCGAGGCTTCGGCCATCATTAGCTCTCGCTGATCCACAGTTTTGGTCATGGTTTCATGCGCAGCCTTGACAGCTGCCTCAGCTTTTTGTTCTGAAATGTCTCGATCCAAAGTCCCATTATCCACCATCACCATAATTTTATAATCATTCGTCACATCCAGAAATCCATCTGAAACTAACAAGAAATGTTCCTCTTTACCAATCCGATATGTCATCACTCCTAATTTAACTCTGCCAAACAATGGAATGTGTCCAGGCAAAATCGTAATTACCCCATCAGCCGTTGGAATTGTCAGCGAATCAATTTCTTGAGTCAACATCTCCCGCTCCTGAGAAACAACATGAAGACCTAAAGTGGTTGGTTTAACTACTGGCTTGACGGTTGAACTCATAGTTTAAAGGTTTTCTGCCTTTTTGATGGCATCTTCAATTGTGCCCACCATGTAAAAAGCTTGCTCTGGTAGGTTGTCATGTTTGCCAGCCAAAATCTCTGAAAAGCCAGCAATGGTTTCTTCGATTTTAACGTATCTACCCTTCATGCCAGTGAATTGCTCGGCCACAAAGAAAGGTTGAGATAAGAATTTTTGGACTCTTCTAGCTCTAGCCACAACTTTTTTGTCTTCATCGCTCAATTCATCCACACCTAAAATAGCAATAATATCTTGGAGCTCTTTATAGCGCTGCAACACCTGTTGGACGCCTCTGGCAACTCTATAATGTTCAGCCCCAACGATGGCTGGTTGGAGAATTTTAGAAGTCGAAGTCAAAGGATCTACGGCTGGATAGATAGCTTGCTCAGAAAGTTTTCTATCTAAATTAACAGTGGAATCCAGATGAGCGAAAGTTGTAGCAGGAGCTGGATCGGTGTAGTCATCTGCTGGCACATAAATGGCTTGAATCGAAGTAATCGAACCCAAGCGAGTCGAGGCAATTCTTTCTTGCAAGGCAGCCATTTCAGTCGCCAAATTAGGTTGGTAACCCACAGCTGATGGAATTCTGCCTAGCAAAGCTGAAACTTCACTTCCAGCCTGAGAGAACCGGAAAATATTATCGATAAACAACAACACATCTTCGTGCTTAACGTCTCGGAAGTACTCAGCCATGGTCAATGCTGTTAAAGCCACCCGCAATCTACTACCTGGGGGCTCATTCATTTGACCAAAACACATGACGGTACTCTTTAAAACACCAGAGTCCTTCATTTCATTATAAAGATCGTTACCCTCACGAGTTCTTTCGCCCACACCTGCAAAAACCGAGTGGCCCTCATGCTCTTCAGCAATATTTCTGATCAATTCCTGGATAATCACTGTCTTACCCACACCTGCACCTCCGAAAGCACCAACCTTACCACCCTTAGCAAAAGGCGCGATTAAATCTACCACTTTAATCCCAGTTTCGAGCATTTCGGCTTTAGTTTCATAATCCACAAAAGCGGGCGGCTCTTTGTGAATTGGTGCGGTCATGGTGGTTTTGACCTCGCCTAAACCATCAATCGCCTCTCCAACCACATTGAAAACTCTACCCAAAGTCGCTTCACCTACCGGCACGGTAATGGCCGCGCCAGAATCAGTCACCACTTGGCCTCTGGTTAAGCCATCTGTGGGCCCTAAAGCCACACACCTGACCTCAGTAGCTGAGACTTGCTGCTCAACTTCTAGAAACAAAGTTTTGCCGTCACGTTGAATTGTCAAAGCGTTGTAAATTTTGGGCAAATCAGTTTCGAAACTGACATCGACCACTGGACCGATGATGCGGACAATTTTGCCTTGGTGAGTTTTGGTCATAGTTTCCCTTTTTTTAAATCTTAGGCCAGAGTTAAACTGGCGGTAGTAATGTCTAATAATTCACTGGTAATGGCTTGCTGCCTGCCTTTGTTGAAAATTAGCAATAGTTCGTCCACTAATTCTCCGGCATTTTCACTGGCGTTCTTCATAGCTACCATTCTGGCTGAATGTTCACTAGCTTTAGCCTCTAAAAAAGCGTGAAAAACACTGTTTTCAATATAAAATGGTAGTAGAGTTTCCAAAACCGCTTGGGCATTAGGCTCAAACTTATACTCGACAGAGCCAGTCATTGTTTCAGCTTTGGCGGCAGTGTCGCCGTCAGTCCATTTATCAACTGCGTCAAAATTAACCACTGTTTTAGCAATTGGTAATAATCGCTCTCTTCGAGGGACTTGTTTTAAAGTATTTACAAAATCCATATAAACTAAATCAACACTTTGGAATGATTGTTTTAAAAATTGATTCATCAAAAAGCTACTAATAGGTAAAATATCTTTCAAAGCAATTTTTTCTGGCAAATCAGTAAACTGGGCTGCAATAGCCAAGCCTGCGATTCTAGAAAAAAGCACCGCCTTTTTACCCACCGCAATTACTTGCATTTGGCTGCCATATTGAGTTCTAAGCAGCAATAACTGTTTAAGCAAATGAGTATTTAAACTGCCACATAAACCCTTATCAGTTGCTACGACCACAACTGCCCTTTGACCCACATCATGCTTGCTCAAAAGAGGATGAAGCGCAGCGTCAACTCGCTTAGTTACCTGGCGCAAAGATTTAAGGAGTTCTAAAGCGTAAGGCCGAGCGGCCAAAGCCTGCTCCTGAGCCCGCTTCATTTTACTCGCCGCCACCATCTCCATAGCCTTAGTAATCTTGGAGATATTTTTAGCGGTAGTAATGCGTCGTTTGACTTGTCTAGTATTTGCCATGCGAGCAATGGATTAAAGCCATTAGTACTTAGTCTTCACCTAACTGAAGATCTTTGTGCATTGAGTTGAATGTTTCAATTGCTTTTTGGATTTTTGGCTCTAAGTCTTCAGTAATTTTCTGGGCTTTGAGAATATCTGCCAATAAGATTGATTCCGTCGCATGCAGGTATGGCAAATAAGCTTTTTCCCAAGTTTGAATTGACTCGAGTTTGACATTATCTAAATAGCCATGAACAGCTGCGTAAATCACCATGACTTGCTCAACCATAGTTAGAGGAGTATCCCAACCTTGTTTCAGAGTTTCATTGACGCGCAAGCCTCTATCAAGTTGAGCTTTGGTTTTATCATCTAGGTCAGAACTGAATTGGGCAAAAGCTTGCAGCTCGCGGAATTGAGCCAAATCCATCTTCATAGTGCCGGCCACTTGTTTCATGGCTTTGGTTTGAGCCGCGCTACCAACCCGAGAAACAGATAAACCCACGTTAATAGCTGGCTTCATACCCGAGTTAAATAGATCAGTTTCCAAATAAATTTGACCATCAGTGATTGAGATCACGTTGGTTGGAATATAGGCAGAAACGTCGTTGGCTTGAGTTTCAATGATTGGGAGAGCAGTAATAGAACCGCCACCAAAATCCTCATTCAACCTACAAGCTCTCTCTAAAAGTCTGGAGTGAAGATAGAAAACATCGCCTGGATAAGCCTCGCGACCTGATGGTCTTCTAAGTAACAAGGAAATTTCTCTGTAAGCCTGAGCGTGTTTACTTAGATCATCATAAACAACTAAAACGTCTTTACCTTGATCTAAAAAGTATTCAGCGATGGCTAAGCCAGTATAAGGAGCAATAAATTGCTGAGAAGCGCTATCTGAAGCGGTAGCGGCCACAATCGTAGTGTAGGCCATGGCGCCACGTTCCTCTAAAATCTGTTTTGTCTGAGCTAGCGAAGATCGTTTCTGACCAATACACACATACACACAAATCACGTCTTGACCTTTTTGGTTCAAGATTGTGCCTAAAGCAATAGCGGTTTTTCCGGTAGATCTGTCACCGATAATCAACTCACGTTGGCCTCGACCAACAGGAATCATGGCATCAATCGCCTTAGTGCCAGTTTGGAGCGGGACAGTGACTGATTTTCTAGTCATGACGCCTGGAGCAACCTTTTCCAAAGGCATATATTTGGTAATTGGCAGCTCGCCTTTACCATCTATTGCTAGGCCTAAACTATCAACAACTCGACCTAAAACTTGGTCACTAGCTCCAACAGACAAAATTCTGCCAGTTCGACGGACAGTGTCGCCAACTTTTAAATCCTTGTTGTTACCTAAAACCACTAAACTGACACTAGCTTTGTCTAAATTCAAAGCTAAACCATAATGTCCACCACCGACATCCACCAGTTCGCCAGCCTGAACGTCGTTCAAGCCATTTACGGTGACTACGCCATCAGAAAAAGCGATGACTTGACCCACAGAAGCGATGGTTGGTTCCAATTTAATCTGATCGACTAAATTAGCAAAATTAAAACTAGCGGAAGTAGATGACTTTTTCATACCCAAAAACAGACTCCTTCAAGGTTTAACCCTTGAGTAATTGTTGTTTAACTGCACTTAGAGAGGCTAAAACAGTGGCGTCAATTTCTTCATCGCCCATACTCAACTTAATGCCCCCTAAAACCTCTGGTTGAACCAAAAATTTTAAAGTTACACCAGCTGGATACCGCTTGAGCAACTGCTTTTCAACGGCAGTCACCTCGGTTTTAGCTAATTCTCGTGCAGTTGTAACGATAACCTGTACCATAATTATTTAGTGAGCTTATCCAGCTCTGTGGCGATTAATTTAGCATCAGTTTTAGCATCTAATTTAGAGCCTAAGACTTTTGCACTGACTGCCATGACAGTTTCAATCATTTCTTGACGCATATCAGCCACCATTTGCTGTTTCTCAGCCTGCCATTGAAGTTTCAACTTCTCGATTTCGGCTTGAGCCTCAGCTTTAGCTTTTTCAACCATTTCTTTTTTGGTTTCAGTTGCTTTTTTAGCGGCCTCTTCAATCAAAGTGGCGGCTTTTTTCTCAGCTTCGCGCTCAATCTTTAATTTAGACACTTCCAGATTTTTCTTTTCCGAAATCAGCCCATCAGCTGCAGCCTGACCTTCAGCTATTTTACTAGCTCGTTCATCTAAAACCTTTTGAATTGGCTTATACATTAAGAAAGTTATGGCGCCCATGACCACACCAAAATTAATGATTTGGAAAATGATTTGGGGTAATTGAATATCCATACGAAACTCCTTTTTATTGAGGTTAAACGAACTTCAAAATAAGTGCCATAACTAAGGCGTAAATAGCAATAGCTTCAGTAAAAGCCAAACCCAAGATCATGTTGGTTTGAATCTTGCTGGTAGCTTCTGGATTTCTACCAATAGCTTCCAAAGCTTTACCAACTAATGTTCCCATGCCAATGCCTGGACCGATCATGCCGAAACCCATGACCAAGCCAATTGCGAGTGGGGTAGTATCCATATAAATCCTCCTTTAAATTCTGTTTGTAACTATTTTTCCTAATATTTGATTATTTAATATCAGCCTATTTAGACTCATGTTCCTCATGACCTAAAGTAGCTACTTGATAGAAAATAATCGACAAAAGTGAGAAAACAAAAGCTTGAATTGCCCCGACAAAAATCTCTAGACCGTAAAATACCATTGGCACTACCAAAGGCACTAAAGCGCCCATGACTGCCAACAGCACTTCGCCAGCAAAAACGTTGCCGAATAACCGGAAGGCATAAGACAAGACTTTGGAAAATTCTGAAACTAACTCTAAGATGCCAACGAAGAACATGATTGGGTTGGAAAAATTGAAAAATTTCTTTAAATAGCCTAGATGCAAATAGCTAAAGCCCCAAATTTGAGCACTTAAGGCCGTAATAATAGCTAAGGCTAAAGTGGTGTTTAAATCCGCTGTTCCAGCTCTAAAATAAGGCACAAACTTGGCTTCAGCGTGCGCTTCTGGAGCTTCTGCAACAGGTGCTTCAGTTGCGGGCGCGATGCCTGTTTGAGATTCAATGGGTTGAGACCCAACTTCACCAGTAGCCTCAACTACCTTCAATGGAGAAGTTTCACTAGCATATGCCTGAACAGCTGGCAAACTCAAATCTTGTTGTAAGACCATGGCTGTTTTTTCACCCTCAACCTCTTTGAAGCCAATTGAACCAACGCCTGGCAATAAACCAAACCAGTTATTACAAAGAATAAACACAAAGAAACTCAAAATTAAAGGCAAAAAATTTCTGGTCTTGCCGTGATCATTAGTCACACTTTGAGTTAGGCCATACAGGCCCTCAACCAAAAACTCTGCGATGTTTTGCAGAGTTGAGATTTTTTTACCAGCTTTTTTTGCGGTAAGTTGGAGATTAACTCCTACCGCAAAAGCTAAAATCAATGTGGTCACAATTAAACTAGTAAAAATCGAGTTAGAGACTGCTAATTGACCGAAATGCCAAATAGGCTCAGCCGAAATAGAGATATGAAGGTTAGCCGACATATAGTAGATTTTTCCTTAGTTTTAATCAGATTGTCCAGCAGCTTAGCTTGACTGGACAACATCGAAAATTATATCGATACATTTTTAATACGCAACCAGGAGTTTTGTAAGCTAGATTACTATTTTTAACCTAGCGCCTATTCAGCTAAAACAATTACTCCAGTATATTCGCCTTTAGGATCTTCTGTAGCAACAGTAGTTAGGGCTGACAGGCTGGCGACTTCACCTTTAGTTTGAATGAAATTACTCAAACTCGAGTTAGCCTCTTTAGTCAACAAATAAGTCCCTTTCTTATAATCACCCTTAGCATTCCCGGTTGTGATTTGGGTAATCCCAGCTGCTTTCAAAGTGGCGGCCATTTTGCCGGCGTGTCCCGGAATACTGGTGGCGTTGACTATTAAAAGTTTGGTTTTGGCCAAATCCAGGTCTGCACTAGCTGACGCTGTGGGAGTAGGTGAGACTGCAGCCATTGCCGCCTGACTAGGAACTGGTGTTGGACCAGAAAAAGCCGATAACAACGCGTTGGGCTTAGACTGAGAATTTGTGAACAACACGATCCCCAATCCCAGGCCAATTCCAATTCCAACTGTAACTACAAAACTAACGACACCAATAGTAATTAATTTCATAAGTTCATTCACGTCAGTTTTATTTTTAATGACTGCTGTCTTTGACGTTGAATTTGCAGCTGTAACTATGGGTTTCGATTTAAGCCAGCTCGGACTATCAGATTTAACTGCTTCAAGCCGAGACTTTTGGTCCAAAGGTTTTTCAAGCGGCAAAATCACTTTTTGGGCTGAATTTAAGGAAATCGGTGGCTCTGATTTAGTTAAATCAATTAAATTGGTTTTTTCAAAACTGACTGTGGCTGTAGACGCTGCCCCAGCCAGACCTTTAGGAGTTGGTAAGCTGGCGACAACTACTTCTGAATCAGGCTCGCCGCCAATTTCCTCATCTTCTTCTGGCTCATCTACTGCTTCAATCATGTTTGACTCACCAGCTTCGAGAGTTGCCTCCGACTCGTTCTCTGAGTCAGTTTCTATTACTGGCTCTGGATCTGGTTCATTCTTGGCCACCTCAACGGCCTTAGCCAAATCTTTAGGCAAAGAAACATTTGCTAAGCTGCCCTTGGTGACTTCTAAAGCAAACTTAGGCAGCTCATACTCTGGAGTTGCCAAAGTTTTCATACTCGCCTCAATAGCTTGCTTCAAATAAGACGGCATCTTGCCTTCGTTTTCACTAAAGATGGCCAGTTGTTGCAGCGGCACGGTGTCATGCAGACCCTGGCGAAGTTTTTCTGCTACCAGCTCACTCGTTAATAGGTAAATGGTCTGGATACTCGGCTCGGCCCCTTTAAGAGTTTTAATTGTGTCCACTAGGTTCTCAGCCTCTGAAACTGGTAAGTTCATGGCCTGATCTAAACCAATGTAATGTTGAGTCAAATAAAGTTGCTCACCCAATTGAACAATGGAAATGGACGGCTCCAAGGAAATTATCGACTTTAAAGCCCAACTGACTGACACCACATTAGCCACTAAAAGTGATCTATCTGCCATACCCTGAGCCAGAGGTTTAACTAGACTTTTTTCCAAAGCTGACAGCTGAAGTTTATAAACTCCCCGGTGCTCAGTTAAGACAAACGTTTCAATCTGATGAGTAATCTTATCTATTTCTAAACTCGGCAACAGTTCTGACTTAATATAGTCAGTCACTTGGGCCTGACTAGTAGCCTTTACATTCAAAATTGTATTGGTAAACAAAAAATCTGGCAAAACAACCTGGTACTCTCCTGGCTCAAGTTTATCGAGTAATTTGGTTAGATTTTCTGATATGAATTCATCCTCAGTAATAAACTCGCCATTTATTTGTCTGAAACTGTGAATGGCGTAAGAATTGGGTTGCTTGGCTGGTAGCAGCTCAGCCGTATAGGCAACATCTGGGAGAATATAAAGTAGTCTAGGTTGGGCACTCATAAATACAAGTATACCGCTTCTGACAAGGGTAGATCAATGAGAGTTGAGTAGGCAGCCAAAATCACCCAGATCTGGGTGCGAGCAAAATTCCGAAGTTTAGATTAAATTTTAATGTCGGGAGGCCCCTGCTTTGGCTTACGCCGCAGCAGGGACCTCTTATCGACAAACGCAACTTTATCATTCGAGTGATTTCACAACCGCTGCCACTATGGCAGCACCGGCCAACCAGCCGGCAATAAAAGTAACCGCTAAGTTTGGCGCTATCATGCCAAACATTAGCGAGATCCAGGCAAGCACTGGACCAATAAAAAAATAAATCCCCCCAAATAAGATTGACCCAAAAGCCAATCTTAATAGGGGCTCTCCAGTTTTTGGCTGAGCTATCGCGCCTAAGGCAATGGCTATGATCGAGCCAACCACGCCAGCCACCGCTCCCATGCCCAAAATCTCGATTTGACCCAAGATCAGGGCGCCTAATATTGATGCAGCCAGCGTGATCAAGCTTGCCTTGATGCCGCCAGCGTCAATCATCCAGGTTGTTACCAACCCGGCGGCGATAAGAAAAAGGTAAAGTGCCTGGGGGATGCCCAGGGTCTGGAACACCCAGACTTCTTCCCCTCCGAGTGGGCGAGGCGTGGCCCAGGTGTTGCCCCAGTTGAAGCCCCAAGTTGAAATTGCTGTCAAACCAAAATCGATTGCAGCATATACCAAAATCCCGACGAGTAAAACGCCCAGGATTACGGCGACCGCCCAACCGATCTTAGAAACTAGCCATATTACAACAATGGCTAGGGCGACTATAAATAAGAAGCCGCCGATTTTTGAAGCTGGATCTACCAGCTGCCATGCAGCAGCGGCAAAAACCAGCACTATTGTGGGATAAACCCACCACGGTGCTTTTTGTTCCATTTTGTCCTCCTTGACAAGTTTGGAATTAAAAAAATTGCGTTTGTCTGATCGCCTCTAATCCCCGCGGGATTAGATAGCGATTTTTTTGAAAGATCGTTCCTCCGAGGCCTACTTACGCAGACCACCCAGCAGTATTTGCCGGGCTTCAGAGAAACAGCCTATAATATAACATTATTGACAATATTTAGCAACTTTTGACATCTCAAAAAATCCACCAAAATTAGTCTGGATAAATCAAAATTTCAAAGCCGGATATATCAGTAAATATAAAGAACTATCTCAAGAGTAGAGGAAATACCAAAAAACCTAAAATTACCAAGCTTTTTACCAAATTCGACCACTTTTTGATTTGAAAAACTCCTAGAGCTGATAGCATTATTGCGGAAGTCAAAATCCCCCCCACAAAACCTCTAGTAAAAGCCCCAACATAAACGGAGGCAAACAAGCTCTCCGGAAACACAACTTCTAAAATAGGGTCGAGGCCAATATTTAAGTGAGATCCGGCAATTAAAGCTATAACTATATGCAACCAATGAATTTTAGTTAAATCTAAAACTGGTAAGGCAGCTTTTTTGGGCATAACGACGATTTCAAGATTCAAATATTGACAGGTTTATCATAGCATTTTTTGGATTAGTTAAAAACAGGAGTAGGATAGCCTTTATCAACATGTTTGAAATTCATCAAATTAATACCAAACAAGTAACGGAGTTTTTGAAACTCTTTCGACAGACCATTTCAGAGTCATTTCCTGAATGGGACGATGTTTCGAAACGAACTTGGCTGACAGACTACTACTCACCAGATGTTTGGCTGAAACTCCTAGAACAAGAAAAAATGCCTATCTTTGTCGCCTTTGCCCCAGATTCTAAAATGATCGGCTTTGCCACAATTGAACACGTCACCTTCGGGGTGGCTTACTTAAGCTGGGTTGCGGTTGCTACCAAGTTTCAAAATCAAGGAGTTGGTGGCGAACTAATTCAAGCAGTTGAGAACTGGTGCCTAAACCAGCTAAACATTCATAAAATTGAACTCGAAACCCAGCTGAAGAATTTGGAAGCTTTTTATCTGAAACATGGCTTTGTTTTAGAGGGAGCCAGAAAAAATAGCTGGCAACATTTGACCAATTACCTGTTTGGTAAAGTTTTAAAATAACCTAAACACCCAGAATTTGAAACAGTTTTTGTTTTGATCTGCCACCTTTGACTAAAATAACTGAAGACTTACTGACTTGAAAGTGTTTGGCTAAGGCTAAAACCACGGCCAAATTGGCTTTGTTCTCAGTGGCTCGCTCTCGAACATAAACACTTAAAATCTGGGCGCTTTCTGGCACAACTTTGGCTTGGGAAGAATTGGGATGAACTCTAACGGTAACTTGCATGGTTAAATTTGAGAGACTCTGACTAGAGTCTCAATCAAGAGCTCATTTTAGCAGATAATAACTCTACATGTTAAAATTTCGAAATATGGCTCAAATCAAAATAGCCAGGCTAGCATGATTTCAAAAAATATCCGAAAATTTACTCTACCTAAGTTTCAATTCAGAATTTTTATATTATTAATTTTCAGCCTAATAACGACTTTGAGTTGTTTGATTTGTTTATTCTGGGTGAGTGAACATTGGTTTTTTGATCAAATTTTTTATAAAAAATCGGCTTTTCATGGATACATGAATCAGTGGTTTCATGATGCAAGTGCTAATAAAACTAATTGGTTCGAAAAAATAATTACAGTTGAAAGAGAGCGCGACATCCGTTATTTAATTAGCGGAAAAGAATTTCCTAAAACTAACTCCCAAACTAAAACTGTGGCCATAATTGGCGATTCCTTAACATATGGCCTCGGTGTTCTGAGTCATCAAAGATATTCAAATATTTTAGCCAATAAACTTCAAAAAAATGGTTTTAATACTAAGGTTTACAACTTTTCTGATCCAGGCAATTCAATAGTCGAAGCTTACGCACTTTACCAGCTGGTAAAAAAACAATTGGATCCAGATCTGATAATCATAGCCATAGTTAATAATGATCTGTTATTAAATGATCCTAGATATCCTGGAGAGATCGAACTAATTCGCAAACTTGATAAAACTTGCCCTCAGCCAATTTTTCAAGATAAAACTGAAACTGACCGAACACACACCTTTCATTATTACGCCCAGTTGAGTTTTTCGCCCGCTTTTAGAAATCGGTGCTATTTAGAAAAAATTGCTCAAGATATGAGTCAAGATGAAAAAGTTATTTTCTTCAGTTTTGATTCAGTTGATGAAACACCTTGGTGCGGCAGTCTTGATCCAACTATGTCCCAAAACACGGCGCCTGAATACCAGGAGGCGACTCAGGAATATATTAGTATTTTAAACCAAACCAACAACTCAGTTTATTCATTTAAATCTGAAACAAAAATTGATAACAATTCAGTTTCCAAAGCAGAATTGCACCCATCTCATCAAAAGCATGACCTTTATGCACAATATTTAAGTCAAATTATTACTCAAAAATTTGAGTAAATTTGAAAATATCCTAATTAACACAGGCCAGTCCGGTGGGACTTACCCAAAGGGCATTTGCCATGAAACTTCGTTTCTTGGCTGATGAACCATGCGCTTAATTATGGGGCGCAGGTTCAATCTCACTTGAATTCACAAATAAAAAACCTGGATAAATCCAGGTTTTGTATTTGTGAGTCCGGTGGGACTTGAACCCACGACGCACAGCTTAAAAGGCTGTCGCTCTAACCAACTGAGCTACGGACCCATTTTCACTTATCAAACCGCTATTATACCTGGGTTTTGCTCCAGGAAAAAGCCTAAATTAATTAACCATTAGATCTAGAAACGTATTCACCTGTCTCAGTGTCAATTAATAAAGTCTCACCAGTCTTAATAAACAACGGGGCGTAAACGGTGATACCAGTTTCCATAATCACGGCTTTTTTTCCTGAGGTTTGTCTGTCACCAGCCACAGCGTCTGGGGCATCTTTAACCACCATTTTAACTTTAGGAGGCAAGCCAACGCCAATGACTTTTTCCAGATAAAAAGTCAAGAAAATCTTCATGTCGCCTTGAACCAAAAAACCGGCTTTTTCGCCTAAGACTGTTTTAGAAACTGTAAATTGCTCATAGGTTCTAGGATCCATAAAAACCACGTCTGTGCCATCGTCGTACAAAAACTGGACTTCTTTGGATTCGATATCCACCTCTTCCAGGACATCATGAGATTTAAAATTGAAATCGAAAACTGCCCCGTTAAAGACGTTTCTCATCTTGGTTCTGGTAAAGGCTGAGCCTTTGCCAGGAGAGACAAACTGTGTCTTCACGATGTAGTGAGGAGCGTTGTTATAAAGGAGATAGGTTCCTTTTTTGATGTTGGCGGCCTTGATGGTTGACATACCTGGCAATTTTAAACTACAGATTCGGTTTTGTCATCTGGGTGACAAAATACTAGCAGTCCTTGACACTGTCTGCTAATTTGGTATATTTGACTTTAGCACTCATTAACATAGACTGCTAATTAGGCAGTAAAACAAAAAGGAGCGTGCTATGTCATTAGTAAGATTCAGTCCGCTTTTCCCAGGTTTAAATCGCTGGCCAAGTATCTGGGATGAACCAGATCTAGATTTAAACACTGGTTCTATCACGGGCAACAACCTAGAGGTTTACGAAACTCAAAACGAAGTAGTTGTTAAAGCCAATGTGGCTGGTTTGACAGAAAAAGATGTGGACTTAACTTTCGAAAAAGGCGTGCTTTGGATTAAAGCTGAAAATTCCGAGCAGACCCAATCTGAGGACAAACAGTATTACAGCCGGTCAAACTGGAGTTATTCATATAAAGTTGCCATTCCAGGAACGCTAGATCAATCAAAAGAACCTACGGCTGAGATTGACAATGGCATTATCACCATTACCTTTCAAAAAGCTGAAGCATCTAAGCCTAAAAAGCTTATCATCACCAAAAAATAAGCCTAGGACGCGCATTTAAAACCCCAGTGGTGAATAACTGCTGGGGTTTTTAGGGCAACAATAATTTTCTCAACTCCGCTGTCTTCTTGACTACATGGTCTGGATCGTATTGGAAAACCTGCAGGCCAGTCTTGGCCGCCGCTAGAATGTTGATTGCCATATCATCTACAAAT